>Ga0180220_1000059_pt1 | contig 228849 bp, 204 predicted proteins | sample eDN5th37CBELigBY_FD_151335 | JGI IMG/M metagenome (GOLD analysis project Ga0180220, IMG submission 151335) | Enriched backyard soil microbial communities from Emeryville, California, USA - eDNA 5th pass 37_C BE-Lig BY (version 2) (version 2) | ecosystem: Environmental > Terrestrial > Soil >... | reverse complement strand
AGAAGAAAAAGGAGAACGGGGCCGTTAATCAGCATCACGCCGCGCGAAACGGCCAACTCGGCAGGCAAAGGGGAAGGGTCGTTTTGGCGGTCAAATTGCATTGATGCTGCCTTGGGCGCTAACGCCTGAATTAAGCCGACCCGCGAAGCGGGTTCGGCTTGAATGAATTGTTAGATGCCATCTTTGGAGCCATGGCCGCCCGCATCATTTCTGTGGCCGTGCGTAAGAACGGCTCGAATCATAAGGAAACCGAAATGGAGAATGGAAACAAAGGCGACCAACAGCGAGATAACAAAAAGAACAGGCGCCGCTGGACTAATAGGCGCTGGCCAAAACTGGGCAGTAAGAAGGCAGAAGATTGCAAATAGCACTGAAAGCATGCCAATTGCCCAGCTTCGCCGGGGAAGCTTATTGATAGTCTCGCCAAGACTCTGCATATGGCATCTAACGCCTAATAGACCCCAAATCGGGGTGATATGACGAAGTATCCGCGGCCCGGGCGAGGCGTTCAAGCGACGAATTTCTGTGCGGAATCAAGTTGTTGACCGATAGTCGCGGGTCGGTCATGGCGGCAATCCTGCCTTGCATATTTGAGTTTGCGAGGCGATATGCCATATCCATCGCGAAATGCGCTGATAAAGCCGCACTCCCGGGTTGTCGCCGCGGTCGTCAGCGGCACTTCGCGCGGATCGCCTCCGCCTCGCGGGTGATCACGCCGCCGTCCGGGCGTTCGCGGTGCAGTTCCGTGAGCAACGCGTCGAGGTCGTGGCGTGCCTGAGTGGTGTCGCCTTCGCGGCATTGCAGTTCCGCCAGGTAGGCGCGCGCCTGCCAGCGCAGCTTCGGCAGCTCGCTGCCGCCGCCGGGGAGCGCGGCCAGCCGCGCCAGCATCCGCTTCGCTTCGTCGCCGCGGCCGATGCGGCCGTAGTGCCGCGCCAGCGACAGCTCGGAGAGCAGCGTGCCCGGATTCTCCGGGCCGTAGCCGATGCTGGTCAGCTTGAACGCGAGGTCGAACTTCGCCGTGGCCTCGTCCAGCCTGCCCTGCGCGACGAGTACCTCGCCGATCATGCGGTCGGCCAGGCCGACGACCGCATTGCTGGCGCCGTACTGCTGCACGCGCAGCTCGCGCGATTCCTGCAGCGCGCGCAGCGCCTCGTCGTCGCGCCCGGCCGCGTGCAGCACCATGCCGTAGTTGAACAGGCCGCCGGCCAGGCTGGGCGACACCTGCAGGATGCGCCAGATCGCCACCGCGCGGGCGAGGTCGGCGGTCGCCTCCTCGAGGTGGCCGCGCTGCCAGGCGATGATGCCCTGCGTGTTCCACGACAGGCCGGTTTCGCGGTGTTGCGGGCCCAGCGCGTTTATCGTCGCCTGGTGCAGCGGGCGCATCTCGCGCTCGGCCTCGGCGTAATGCTCCATGTCGACCTTCATCGCGACGATCTGCCGGCGCAGCGCCAGCGTCGTGGGGTGCTGGTCGCCGAGCGTCTCGTCGGCCAGCGCCAGGGCGCGGTTGAAGCCGGCCAGCGCCGCGCTGGTATCGCCGTGCCGGCGCAGCAGGATGGCGCGGCTGCGCAGGATTTCCACCGCCAGCGGATGCGGCCCGCCCGGCTTGCGCTGCAGTTCCGCCAGCGCCCGGTCGAAGCCGCGCAGCGCGGCGTCGGTGCGGTCCAGGTCGTTGTCGAGGGTGGCCAGGTCGTAGATGTTTTCCGCGACGCCGTCGCTGTCGCCGGCGGCGCGGCGCAGCGCCAGCGCGCGTTCGTACAGCAGGCGCGCGTCCTGGCGCTGGCCCAGCGCGCGCTGGCAGCGGCCGAGTTGCGAATAGAAGTCGCTCTGCAGCGCCGGCCGTTCGCGCAGGCGCGTCGCCTGCACCTGCAACGGCGCCATCCGTTGCAGGCATTCGCGCGGCTGGTCGAGCAGGCGCAGCACGCGGCCGTGCTGGCTGGCCGCCTGCACGCGCAGCGCCGGCGGCGCGTCGTCCAGCGCCGCGAGCAGCGACTGCTGCCGCTGCATCAGCTCCAGCGCCTGCGGGTAATCGCCCAGGCCGATGCGCAGGCGCGCGATGACGTCGAGCAGTTCGGCATGCGCCAGCGGCTGGCCGACGAGGTCGCTGCCGCCGCGGCGGACGCTGGCCAGCAGCAGCTTGCGCGCGTCGAACAGCTTGCCCTGCTGGGCGCTGCCGGCGTTGTCGAACAGGCCGACGACGAAGTCCTGCATCGCCTGCGCGCGCTGCGCCTCGCGCCGTGCCTGTTGGGTCTGGCGCAGGCTGATCGCCAGCGCGGCCAGCAGCGCCAATCCGACCACGCCGGCGGCGGCCAGCGGCCAGCGCTGGCGCGAAACGTACTTGCGCAGGCGGTAGCCGAGGTTCTGCGCGCGCGCCTGCACCGGCCGGCCTTCGAGGTGCCGGCGCAGGTCCGCGGCCAGCGCCTCGGCCGACGGGTAGCGCTGTTCCGGCTGCTTGGCCAGCGCCTTCAGCGCGATGTTGTCGAGGTCGCTGCTGAGCCGCCGCGCGCGCCGCCGGGACACCGCCGCGCCCGGCGCGATCTGGTCGGCGCCGGCGGCGTTCGCGCCGCGCCGGCCGAGCGCCGACGGCTTCAGCGGCTCGACGGTCAGGATGGCCTGTTCCCATTCGGCGTCGCTCTGCCGGCGCAGCCGGTAGGGTTTGGCGTCGGTGAGCAGCTCGTACAGGACCACGCCGAGCGAATACACGTCGGTCATCGCGGTGACCGGGCCGCCGCGCACCTGTTCCGGCGCGGCGTAGTGCAGGGTGAACATGCGCATTTCGGTATGCGCCTGGGCGCGCGCCGGGTCGGAGGCGTCCAGCAGCTTGGCGATGCCGAAGTCGAGCAGGCGTACTTCGCCGGCGGCGGTGACCAGGATGTTCGACGGCTTAAGGTCGCGGTGCACGATCAGGTTGGCGTGCGCGTAGCTGACCGCGTCGCAGACCTGCAGGAACAGCTTCAGCCGCGCCTCGACCGGCAGCGCGTGGTTGCGGCAGTAGTCGGTGATCGGCACGCCCAGCACGTATTCCAGCGCCAGGTAGGGTTGGCCGGCGCTGGCGATGCCGGCGTCGAGCAGGCGCGCGATGTGCGGGTGTTCCAGCCGCGCCAGGATCTCGCGCTCGCGGCCGAAGCGCAGGCGCAGGCTGGGGTCGGTCAGGCCGGGGCGCAGCAGCTTCAGCGCGACCCGGCGCTGGTACAGGCCGTCGGCGCGCGCGGCCAGCCAGACCGTGCCCATGCCGCCCTCGCCGAGCGGGCTTTCCAGCCGGTACGGGCCGATCATCGCGCCGGCCTGCAGCGGCTCGCTTTCGGCGGCCAGCAGCGGCTTGGCGATGAAGCCGGTGTTGTCCTCTTCCAGCGCCAGCAGCTTTTCGAGTTCCGCGGCGAGCTCGGGATTCTCCTCGCGCAGGATCTGCAGCTGCGCGTCGCGCGCGTCGGGCGCCAGCTCGAGCAGCACGTCGAGCAGCGGGGACAGGCGTTGCCAGCGCTCGGCGTCCATGGTCGGCGGGCCTGAATGGTGCTGCGGTCAGTCTTCCTGCATCGCGGCGAGCAGGAACAGCCGCGCCTTCTGCCAGTCGCGGCGGATGCTGCGTTCGGAGCGCTGCATCAGTTCGGCGATCTCCAGCTCCGAGAGGCCGGCGAAGTAGCGCAGCTCCACCAGCTTGGCCAGGCGCTCGTCGGCCGCGGCCAGCTTGTCCAGCGCGTTGTTCAGCGCCAGCGTGCCCTCGTCCAGCGGCAGGCTGCCCTCGACGTCCTCGGGGATCTCGGCGACGCGCTTGAGGTCGCCGCCGCGCTTGCGCGCCAGGCGGTTGCGCGCGTAGTCGACGACCACGCTGCGCATCGACGAGGCGGCGTAGGCGAAGAAGTGCGCGCGGTCGTCGAAGTGCACGCTGCCGCGCGCGCCGAGCAGCTTCAGGTAGGACTCGTGGACCAGCGCGGTCGCGTCGAGGGTGTAGCCGTGCTGCCCGGACAGCTGGCGCCGGGCCATGCCGTGCAGCTCGTGGTACAGCGTGGTCAGCACGCGGTCGAGCGCGGCGCGGTCGCCTTCGCGCGCCGAATCCAGCCACCGGGTGATATCCGCCGCCTCCGACACCGCACTTCCCCAAGTCCGACAGAGGGCCACGAATATAGCCGCAAATCGCCCGCGGCGGCGTGACGGCGCCGCTCAGCGCTGGCAGTGGCCGCACCAGACGCTGGCGCGTTGACCGATACTGGCCTGCCTGAGCGGGCGGCCGCAGTTGCGGCAAGGCTCGCCGCCGCGGCCGTAGACCGACAGTTCCTGCTCGAAGTAGCCGGGCAGGCCGTCGGGCGAGAGGAAGTCGCGCAGGGTGGTGCCGCCGCGCTCGATGGCGTGGCCGAGGATCGCCTTCACCGCATCGGCCAGCGCGGCGTAGCGCTCGCGCGAGACCCGCCCGGCCTCGCGCAGCGGCGAGATGCCGGCGCGGAACAGGCTTTCGGCGGCGTAGATGTTGCCGACGCCGACGACCACGCGCTGGTCCATCAGGAACGCCTTCACCGGCGCCCGGCGCCCGCGCGACAGCTCGAACAGCCAGTCGCCGTCGAATCCGTCCGACAGCGGTTCCGGCCCCAGTTCGCGCAGCAGTTCGTGGGTCTCGCCCGGCGCCTGCCACAGCAGGCAGCCGAAGCGGCGCGGGTCGTTGAAGCGCAGCACCCGGCCGCCGGCGATGGCGATGTCGACGTGGTCGTGCGCTTCCACCGGGGTCTTCTCCGGCAGCACGCGCAGGCTGCCGCTCATGCCCAGGTGCAGCAGCGCGCTGCCGGCGGGCGTGTCGACCAGCAGGTACTTGGCGCGGCGGCGCACCGCGGCGATGCGCTGGCCGGGCAGTTTGTCGACCACTTCGTACGGGATCGGCCAGCGCAGGTCCGGGCGGCGCAGCACCACGTGGCGGATGCGCCGGCCTTCGAGGTGCGGGGCGAGGCCGCGGCGGGTGGTTTCGACTTCGGGCAGTTCGGGCATGGAACGGGATGGAAAATGGGATGCGCTCGGCTTTCCATTGTAGGAGCGGCGTGAGCCGCGACCGGGAATTTCTGCGGCTGCAGAAGCCTCCGCTTGCGTCCGCGCACGGCGGTCGCGGCTCACGCCGCTCCTACCGCAGTGTGGCGCGGAAGCGGTCGCCGTCGCGCTGCACCTTCAGCTCGCCGCCGTAGGCCTTGGACAGGTTCTCCGACGTCAGCACGTCCTCCGGCGCGCCGTCGGCGAGCACGCCGCCGCCGTGCAGCAGGACCACGCGGCGGAATTCCGGCCCGATTTCCTCGAGGTGGTGGGTCACCAGCACCAGGGTGACGCCCCGCGTGGCGAGGTCGCGCAGCAGGCCGAGGAACTGCCGCTGCGCGACCAGGTCGAGTCCGGCAGTCGGTTCGTCCAGCAGCAGCGCCTGAGGTTCGTGCACCAGCGCGCGCGCGATCAGCACGCGGCGCATCTCGCCGGTGGACAGCTCGGCGACCAGGCGGTCGCCCAGCGCCGCCGCGCCGACCCGCGCCAGCGCCTGTTTCGCGCGTTCGCGCATGTACGGCTCGATCTGCCGGTGCGGCGGGATCACGAAGCTGGAGAACCAGCCGCTGACCACCGCGTCCTCGGCGCGCAGCGCGTGCATGTCCTGCAGGTCGCGGCCCAGCTCGCCGCTGACCAGGCCCAGGCGGGTGCGCAGCTCGGCCACGTTCCAGCGGCGCAGGCCGAGCACCTTGACCGGCGGCGTGTCGCCTTCGCGCGCCAGCGGGTAAAGCTCGCGGCTGATCAGCTTGATGAAGGTCGACTTGCCGCAGCCGTTGGGGCCGAGGATCGCGACGTGCCGGCCCAGCTCGATGCGCAGGCTCAGGTCGCGCAGCACGCGCATGCCGCCGCGGACCACGGTGGCGCGGTCGAGTTCGATCAGCGGCGCGCCGACGGCGCCAACGACGGTGGCAGGGCCAATGTGGGTATCCACGGCTTGCTTTCCGGGCGGGACCCGCACAGCTTAGGGGCAAGCGGGGAACCTGGGGAAAGCATCGATGAAATGGCTGCTGTCGTTGGCATTTTTGTGCCTGTTGCCGGGTCTGGCCGCGGCCGCGGAACCGGCGCGGGGCGAACCCGCACCGGCGCAGCTCGGCGAAGCCCGCAAGGGCGAGGCGGTCGACCTGGCCGGTGGTGCTGACGTTCTGGGCCTTGTGGTGCGGGCCGTGCCGGCGCGAATTGCCGGTGCTGGATGCGCTGCAGAAACAGGCCGGCGACCAGTGGCTGCGGATCATCGCGGTCAACGTGCAGGACAGCGTCGCGGATTACCGGGCCATGATGCGGCAGATGCGTGACTTCAGCCTGCTGCAGGCGCGCGACCGCAGCGGCAGGATCGCCGCCACCTACGGCGTGAGGGCCTATCCCAACCTGTGGATCATATCGACCCGCAGGGCCGGGTCGCCAGCCACCGCGTCGGCTACGGCGACAATTCGTTCGAGGAGATCGTCGCGGAGATCAAGCACGTGCTGATCGAGGAGATCGAGCGGCAAAAGGCCGCGACGGCCGGCTGAATGCGGGAACGGGCCGCATGCGCGCGGCGCGAAACGTGACTCGCGGCGCAACCATACGCGGGCGACGGGTGAATTCTCTGGCGACAGCCCCCATCATGTGCCGACCGGCCGTGCGCAACGCGCGGTCACGACCCAGCTGGAGTTCCCTGCAATGCCCCAAACCTTTGTCGATTTCTTGACCGGCGGCCTGATCGGGCTCGGCTGGTGGGGCATGCTGGCCGTGCTGCTGGTGTTCACCCAGCTGACGATCTTCTCGGTGACCCTGTACCTGCACCGCAGCCAGGCGCACCGCGGCGTCGACTTCCATCCGGCGCTGAACCACTTCTTCCGCTTCTGGACCTGGCTGACCACGTCGATGATCACCCGCGAATGGGTGGCCATCCATCGCAAGCACCACGCCAAGGTCGAGACCGAGGAAGACCCGCACAGCCCGCAGACCAAGGGCATCGGCAAGGTGTTCTGGCAGGGCGTCGAACTGTACCGCGAGGCGCGCTGGCAGCGCGCCGACATCGAGCAGTACGGCAAGGGCGCGCCGGACGACTGGATCGAGCGCCACCTGTACACGCCGTTCGCGACGATGGGGCCGGTGCTGATGCTGTTCGTCGACTTCGGCCTGTTCGGCCTGCCCGGCGTGGCGCTGTGGGCGATCCAGATGGCGTGGATCCCGTTCTGGGCCGCCGGCGTGGTCAACGGCCTCGGCCACTGGTGGGGTTACCGCAACTTCGAGAGCGCCGACACTTCGACCAACCTGACCCCGTGGGGCGTGTGGATCGGCGGCGAGGAGCTGCACAACAACCACCACGCCTTCCCCAGCTCGGCGCGCTTCTCGATGCGGCGCTGGGAATTCGACATCGGCTGGGCGGCGATCAAGGGCCTGGAGAAGGTCGGCCTGGCCAAGGTGCTGCGCGTCGCGCCGACCGTGGACGTCCGCCCGAACATCGCCGTGCCCGACGCCGACACGCTGAAGGCGCTGCTGTCGCACCGTTTCCTGGCGATGACCGAATACCAGCGCAAGGTGTTCATCCCCACGCTGCGCGAGGAAGCCGCGCACGCCGGGCAGAAGCTGCGCGCGCTGCTGCCGCGCAAGCTGCGCAAGGGGCTGGTCGACGACGGCCGCTGGCTGAAGCCGGAAGCGCGGCAGCAGCTCAGCGACTGGGTTTCGCGGCGTCCGCGCATCCACGCCCTGGTCGAGCACCGCGCGCGCCTGTCCGCGCTGCTCGAGGCGCGCGGCCACGACGCCGCCGAGCGCCTGCGCCACCTGCAGGCCTGGTGCCGCGAGGCCGAGGCCAGCGGCATCCGCGCGCTGCAGGAATACTCGATGCGGATGAAGGGCTACGCGCTGGTGCACTGAGCGCACGATTCCCGGCAGTTCCGCGACGGCCCCCGGACAGGATCCGGGGGCCGTCGCGTTCATGGGGTCGGCTTCATCCCCGCATGGGCCACGCACAAGCGGCGTTCACGGACGCCAACCGCCCCGGCCCTACAATCCGCCGCATGCCCGCGGCCGTCCCGTCCATCCGTCCGATCGCCCTGCTGCTCGCGCTCGTCGCAGCGGCGGCGCATGCGCAACAACAGCTGCCGATGGAACCGCGGCAGCCCGCATCGCTGCATTGGAACGCCTATTCGCAACAACCGCCGTCCGCGCAACCGGCGGCGTCGCCATCGCAAGCGCAGGCGCCGCCGCGCGGGGAGGTCGAGGCCGCTTCCGACTACATGTCGCGGATGGATGCCGACGGCGACGGCCGCATCGCCCTGTCCGAGTACGTCGACTGGATGAGCTACGCCTTCGACGCGCGCGACGCGGACCGCGACGGCGTGCTCGCCGCCGGCGAACTGCCGGGCGGTAAGGGCCAGCCGATCGCGCGCGAGCAGCACCGCCAACGCCTGGCCGAGCGCTTCGCCCGGCAGGATGCGAACCACGACGGCTGGCTCGACGCGCAGGAGCTCGCCGCGCCGCCGCGCTAACGGGAAGCGGCGGGCTTCGCCACGTCCACCCGTTCGAACGCCAGCGCGCGCAACTGGTTCGGGGACAACCACAGGCGGACGACCCGGCCGGCCTTGTCGCGCTGGAACTCGATCGGAATGTCGACACCCAGGGCGAGGAACACGTCCCTGGCCAATGGCCGCAGCGGCACGCTGATGTCGGACAGTCCCTGCACCGCCACCATCAATTGCGATCCGGCGACGCGCACTTCGTAACGGGCCAGCAACTCGTCGCTTTCGTAAACACCCGCGTATTCCGGCAGCGCGGAGGCGTCGGGCGTCGATGCCGGCAGGCGCGTCCAGGTCGTGGCCTGTCCGTAGCGCCGGCGGACGATTTCGTCCGGGCGCTGCGCGCTGAATTCGTAGGTGCTGGGGCCCTGGGCATAGCGGCCGTCTTCCAGCCGCGCGTCGTCCGGGAAATCCAGCAGCAGCAACCGGCCGTCGCGTGCGTTGCGGTAAAGCCCGCTGTGGCCGGAGAGGTCGGTCGGCGCCGCGGTGGCGACCGGCGTGGCGGTCGCCGCGGCCTGCTGCGTGGCCGGCAGGAACAGATCGGCCACCTCGCGTCCGGTCACGCCGTCGGCATCGCCGTTGCATAGCAGGGCGATCGAAAGATCCGCCTCGGGATAACGCCCCAGCCACGCGGTGTAGGTTCCGGTATAGCCGCTGTGCTGCACCTCGCGCAGGCCGCGGTAGCTGCCGACGAAGACGCCGCGCGCGTAGTCGAGCTCGAAACCGTTGCGCAGGTGCGTGCGCTGTTCCAGTTGCGCGGTGAGTTCCGGTCCGAAGGCGTCACGCTGCAGTGCCGCGTTCCAGCGCAGCAGGTCGCCGACCGTGCTCAGCAGCCCGCCGTTGCCGACCACGTGCCGTGCCGTCGGCATCTGCGCGAAGCGTGCCGGCTGTCCGTCGTGGGCCGGTTCCGCCTGCGTGTAGCCGAGCGCGCGATGCGGCACCAGCCGCTGCACGTCGGTTTCCCACTGCGTGTACGTCATGCCAGCGGGCTTGAACAGGCGTTCGCTGGTGAAGTCGGCGAAGGCACGGCCGCCGACGCGTTCGACAATGATCGCCAGCAGCGCGTAGCCGGTATTCGTGTACAGGTGCGATTCGCCCGGCGCATGGTTCAGGCCGCGCTGGCGCGCTGCGTAGGCCAGCACGTCGGCGTTGTTCTGCGGCAGGGCATCGCGCCCGGTCAGCCCGTCGGTGGCGCGGAAGTCGCGCAGGCCGCTGGTGTGACCGAGCAGTTGATCGATGCTGATCGGACGCTCGTAGGCGGGCAGTTCCGGCAGGTACTTGCGGACGTCGTCGTCCAACGCCAGCTTGCCTTCGTTGGCCAGCAGCAGCACCGCAGCGGCGGTGAACTGCTTGCTGACCGAGCCGACGTTGAACACGCCGTCGGCCGTGTTGGCGACGTCGCGCTCCAGGTCGGCCTGGCCGTAGGCGCGCTGCGCTTCCACTTCGCCCCGGCGTACGCCGACGGCGCAGCCGGGCGTCGAGCGCGAGACGTTCCTGGCGAAAAGCGCGTCCAGCGCGTCCAGCGTGGCGGGTGGAACTTGCGTCTTCGCCCTGTCGGCGGCGATGGCTGGCCGCGTCAGGCAGAGGCAGGCCAGCGCGGCCAGGGCGAAGGGTTTGCCGTGCATGCAGGAACTCCGTCGATGGGCATCCGGCCAGCATGCCACGGAATGCGAGGGTGTTTCCGGCGTGGCGAAAGCGGATCGGGCGCGGCCGGGCAGGCAAAGAAAAACGCCGGCCTTGCGGCCGGCGTTTGCGTCGTCCCTTGGGGGCGTCGCGCTTACTGGGTGATGTCGACGTCCTTGGTTTCGCGCAGGAACAGCGAGCCGACCACGAAGGTCATCATGGCGATGATGATCGGATACCACAGGCCGTAGTAGATGTTGCCGGTGGCCGCGACCAGGGCGAAGGCGATGGTCGGCAGGAAGCCGCCGAACCAGCCGTTGCCGATGTGGTACGGCAGCGACAGCGAGGTGTAGCGGATGCGGGTCGGGAACAGCTCGACCAGCCAGGCCGCGATCGGGCCGTAGACCATCGTCACGTAGATCACCAGGATGGTCAGGATCAGCAGCACCATCGGCTTGTTGATGCGCGCCGGGTCGGCCTTCTCTGGATAGTTGCCGGCGGTCAGCGCGGCCTTCAGTTCCGTGCCGAACGCGGCGGCCTTGGCCTTGCCGTCTTCCGGGCTCAGGCCCGCGCCTTCATACGACGAGACTTCGGTGCCGCCGATGGTGACCTTCGCGACGGAGCCGGGCCCGGTCGCCTGCACCGTGTACGGCACGCCGGCCTTGGCCAGCGCCGCGGTGGCGATGTCGCAGGAGTTGCTGAAGACCTTCTTGCCGACCGGGTCGAACTGGAACGAGCAGGTCGACGGATCGGCATGGACCACGGCCGGCGCGTTCTGGCTGGCTTCCTGGATCGCCGGATTGGCGTAGTGGGTCAGGCCCTTGAACAGCGGGAAGTAGGTCAGCGCGGCCAGCAGGCAGCCGAGCATGATGATCTTCTTGCGCCCGATCTTGTCCGACAGCCAGCCGAAGAAGATGAAGAACGGCGTGCCCAGCGCCAGCGCCGCGGCGATCAGCAGCCACGTGGTGGTGGGGTCGACCTTCAGCGACTGGGTCAGGAAGTACATCGCGTAGAACTGGCCGGCGTACCACACCACCGCCTGGCCGGCGGTGCCGCCGAGCAGCGCCAGGATCACGATCTTGCCGTTCTTGGTGAAGAAGCTTTCGGTGATCGGCGCCTTCGAGCCCTTGCCTTCGGCCTTCATCTGCTGGAACAGCGGCGACTCGTTCAGCTGCATGCGGATCCACACCGACACGCCGAGCAGGATGATCGACAGCAGGAACGGGATGCGCCACGCCCAGGCCTCGAACGCCTCGGTGCCGAACCAGGTGCGCACGCCCAGGATCACCAGCAGCGACAGGAACAGGCCGACGGTCGCGGTGGTCTGGATGAAGCTGGTGTACAGGCCGCGCTTGCCGTGCGGGGCGTGCTCGGCGACGTAGGTCGCCGCGCCGCCGTACTCGCCGCCCAGCGCCAGGCCCTGCAGCAGGCGCAGCGCGATCAGGATGGCGGGCGCGGCGAAGCCGATGCTGGCGTAGTTCGGCAGCACGCCGACCAGGAAGGTCGACAGGCCCATGATGACGATGGTGACCAGGAACGTGTACTTGCGCCCGATCATGTCGCCGAGGCGGCCGAACACGATGGCGCCGAACGGGCGCACGGCGAAGCCGGCGGCGAACGCCAGCAGCGCGAAGATGAAGGCGCTGGTGGCGTTGAGGCCGCTGAAGAACTGCTTGGCGATGATCGCGGCGAGCGAGCCGTACAGGTAGAAGTCGTACCACTCGAACACGGTGCCCAGGCTGGACGCGAAGATGACCTTCTTGTGCCCCTGGGTAAGGGTGCCCGTGCTGGACGGGCCTGCGGTGATGGTTGACATGTCTGTGCTCCCCCTCAGAAGCTGTACTTGACGGTGGTGTGGAAGCGCTTGAGGTCGCCTTCGCGGTCGTCCTCGAGCTCGCGCTTGCCGTAGCCGATCTCCGCGCCGACGTCGAGCTTCGGGAATGGCGAATAGATCAGGTTGGCGTGGAACGACGAGGCGCGCTCGGTCGCGGCATCGCTGCTGCCGGGCAGCCAGCCGGGCAGGCCCTTGTCGTTGTCGAAGGCGGCGACCGAGTACATCAGGTTGGTGCGCAGCTTCGGGCTGAACACGTGGCGCCAGGCGACGAAGCCGCCGGTGGCGTCGACCGCGTTGAGCTCGCCGTTGCCGTCGAGCACGGTGTCCGGGCCGAGGCCGAAGGCCATGTAGCGGCCGAGGCCGCTGCCGTAGTTGGCCATGTAGCGGATGTCGTCGCTGGCGCCGAGGTTGAACTTGCCCGACAGGCTGACCGCGCCGCCGCTCTCGGTCTCGTCGCCGAGCTTGAACTGGCGCAGCAGGCCGGCGACGGAGAAATGGCCCCAGTCGCCCTTGGTCACCCAGCGTGCGGTCAGGTCGGGCATCGCGTTGGCGCCGGTGCCGTTGGTGCGCGCGGCGGTGCCGATCGCGCTGACCGTGGTCTGCGGGTTTTCCGCCGACACCGAGAAGCCGCCCTTGGTGTAGCGGACCTGCGCCTGGCGCACGAAGGTGGTGCCTTCGGTGACGCCGACGAAGTCGACCGCGTCGGGCAGCGCGGCCACGTCCTGGAAGTTCGACCAGGTCTGGCCGGCCAGCCAGTTGTTCCAGCTGACGTAGGCCTGGCGCAGGGTCACCGCGTAGGTGTTGGTCGCGACTTCGTTGCCGGCCAGCGCGTTGCTGCCGCCGCCGAAGAAGTCCATTTCCACGTAGCCCTTGAGCTTGTCGCCGTTCGCGGTGACGTGGTCGGCGCTGAGCCAGAAACGCGAGAACTGCGCGTGGAAGTCGGTGTACGGATCGCTGTTCGGCTCGGCGCCGTTGGCGGCCACCGGGATCGTGCTGGGCACGTAGAACAGGCGGCCGGAACTGCCGTCGGCGATGGCGCCGTCGCTGGTGTCGGTGACCATCGCGTCGAACTTGACGAAGCCGCCGTACGAGAACTTGCTGCCGGGGTTGCCGGCGGTCAGGATCGGCGTGCTCTGGATCGACTTGGCCGGGTCGGCGGGCGCCGGCGCCGGCTGCGCGGCCGCCGCGGGCGCGGCCTGCTGCGCGTTCAGCAGTGCCTGTACCTGCGCTTCGAGCTGGGCCACGCGCGCCTCCAGCTCCTTTTCCTTGGCGGTTTGCGCCAGCGCCATCCCGGGCACCAGCAGTGCGGCGAACAGCGCGACCGACAAAGGCCGGCGCGCCATCGATGCGATGGACTCAGTCATTACCCCTCTCCCGATAATGTGCGGATGCTTGCGGACGAAAGCAGCCGCGCAGGGCGCGGCTCGGTCGCAGCCTGCGCGTGCCGGATACGCGCGCCTATTCGCCATTGGTCGAAGGTGCGCCGGGCTTGCGACGAAGGTCTAATCCGCATGTTGCGATGCCGCAAGACGGAATGCGTCAAACTTCGCAACCTCTGCATGCGATCGGCCGCGTTTCGCGATCCGATCTCCTTCTTCACCAGCTCAGGCTCCGCGGGAGGGCGCCATGACCGACAACAAACCCGATCTGTATCCGGTCAAGCCGGAATTCGCCGCCAACGCGCGCATCGACCACGCCGCCTACCTGCGCGACTACCGCGCCTCGGTGGAAGACCCGGACACGTTCTGGGGCAAGGTCGCCGAGCGCCTCGACTGGTACGTCAAGCCGACCAGGATCAGGAACGTCAGCTACAAGCTCGACGACTTCCGCATCAAGTGGTTCGAGGACGGCGAGCTCAACGCCAGCGTCAACTGCCTGGACCGCCAGCTCGACAAGCGCGGCGACAAGATCGCGCTGCTGTTCGAGCCCGACAGCCCGGATTCGCCCGGCTACGGCGTCACCTACCGCGAGCTGCACGAGCGCGTGTGCAAGCTCGGCAACGCGCTGCGCAGCCTCGGCGTGAAGAAGGGCGACCGCGTCACCATCTACCTGCCGATGATCCCCGACGCGGCGGTGGCGATGCTGGCCTGCGCGCGCATCGGCGCGGTGCATTCCGTGGTGTTCGGCGGCTTCGCCCCGAACTCGATCGCCGACCGCATCGCCGACTGCGGCAGCAAGCTGGTGATCACCGCCGACGAAGGCCTGCGCGGCGGCAAGAAGGTGCCGCTGAAGGCCAACGTCGACGCGGCGCTGAAGCTGCCCGGCACCAACAGCGTCGAGACCGTGCTGGTGGTGCGCCACACCGGCGGCGCGGTCGCCATGCAGGCGCCGCGCGACCGCTGGTTCCACGACGTGGTCGACCCGCAGCCGGCGGTTTGCGAACCCGAGCGGATGAACGCCGAGGACCCGCTGTTCATCCTCTACACCTCCGGTTCCACCGGCAAGCCGAAGGGCGTGCTGCACACCACCGGCGGCTACCTGCTGTACGCCGCGTACACGCACGAAGCGGTGTTCGACCTGCACGAGGACGACATCTACTGGTGCACCGCCGACGTCGGCTGGGTCACCGGCCACAGCTACATCGTCTACGGCCCGCTGGCCAACGGCGCCACCTCGCTGGTGTTCGAGGGCGTGCCGAACTACCCGAACGTGTCGCGCTTCTGGGAAGTGATCGACAAGCACAAGGTGACGATCTTCTACACCGCGCCGACCGCGATCCGCGCGCTGATGCGCGAGGGCGATGCGCCGGTGAAGCGGACTTCGCGCGCCAGCCTGCGCCTGCTCGGCAGCGTCGGCGAGCCGATCAACCCCGAGGCCTGGCGCTGGTACTACGAGGTGGTCGGCGACTCGCGTTGCCCGATCGTCGACACCTGGTGGCAGACCGAGACCGGCGGCATCCTGATCACGCCGCTGCCCGGCGCCATCGCGCAGAAGCCGGGCTCGGCCACGCTGCCGTTCTACGGCGTGCGGCCGGCGCTGGTCGACGCCAACGGCGCGCTGCTCGACGGCGCGGCCGAAGGCAACCTGGTGCTGCTGGATTCGTGGCCGGGACAGATGCGCACCGTGTACGGCGACCACCAGCGCTTCATCGACACCTACTTCCGCACCTACCCGGGCATGTACTTCACCGGCGACGGCTGCCGCCGCGACGAGGACGGCTACTACTGGATCACCGGCCGCGTCGACGATGTGATCAACGTGTCCGGCCACCGCATCGGCACCGCCGAGGTCGAAAGCGCGCTGGTCAGCCACGCCAAGGTCGCCGAGGCCGCGGTGGTCGGCTTCCCGCACGACATCAAGGGCCAGGGCATCTACGCCTACGTGACCCTGGTCGCCGGCGAGGCGCCGAGCGACGAGCTGCTGAAGGAGCTCGTCGCGCACGTGCGCAAGGAGATCGGTCCGATCGCCACGCCCGACCACCTGCAATGGGCGCCGGGCCTGCCGAAGACCCGTTCCGGCAAGATCATGCGCCGCATCCTGCGCAAGATCGCCGAGAACGCGCCGGACCAGCTCGGCGACACCTCGACCCTGGCCGACCCGTCGGTGGTCGAATCGCTGGTCGCCGAACGCAAGGTGAAGTAAGGCAGGAACGAGTGGAGGGGAGTGGGAAGTGAACGCAAGCGGCCGCACTCCCCGCTTCCCGTTCCATGCGCTCCATCCCGTCGGGGTGCCATGAACTACCGCTTCCACTCGCTTCCCACTCCCCTTCGCCCTTCCCCCGCGCCATGACCACACTGCTCATCGCCGACGACCACCCGCTGTTCCGCGAAGCCCTGCGCGGCGCGGTGCAGCGGGTGCTGCCGGGCGCCAGCCTGTACGAGGCCGACAGCGTCGACGCGCTGTACGCGCTGGCCGAGGCGCACCCGGACGCCGACCTGCTGCTGATGGACCTGAACATGCCCGGCGCGCACGGCTTCAACGCGCTGGTGCACCTGCGCGCGGTGCATCCGCAACTGCCCGTGGTCGTCGTTTCCGCGCGCGAGGAGCCGGCGGTGATGCGCCGCGCGCTCGACCACGGCGCGCTCGGCTTCATCCCCAAGTCGGCCGATTCGGAGACCATCGGCCAGGCGATCGGCCAGGTGCTCGACGGCGAGCGCTGGGTCCCGGCCGAGGCGCTGGCCGCGCCCGGCATCGGCGCCGACGAGCGCGAGGTGGCCCAGCGCCTGCGCGAACTGACCCCGCAGCAGTTCCGCGTGCTGCAGATGCTCGGCGCCGGCCGCCTGAACAAGCAGATCGGCTACGACCTGGGCGTGTCCGAGGCGACGATCAAGGCGCACGTCACCGCGATCCTGCGCAAGCTCGGCGTCGGCAACCGTACCCAGGCGGTACTGATGGCCGGGCGCCTGTCGGTGGACCCGGACGGGCTGGTGCCGCCGCCGGAAGAGCCGGACTGATCCGCCGCGCCGCCCGTCGCGGCCGGTGCGGGCCCGCGCTGGCGCCGCGGGCGGGCAAGTAACCCCGGCGCCGGGCGGCATCGGCTAGCATGTGGGTGCGGGCGCGAGGGGTGTCCGCGCAGATCCGGACAAGAAGTGGAAGAAGACCACAACGCCGCCGGCCAGCAACGCTCTGGCAAGCGTGGACTCAACGTGCGACTGCGCATGCGCCTGCTCGGTTCGGTGCTGGCGGCGCTGTGCGTGGGCGCCGCGCTGCACGCCGATCACGCCGCGCCGGCCTGGGGCATCGCGTTGCTGGCGCAGATGCTGTTCTGGCCGCCATTGGCGTGGCTGCTGGCGCGGCGCAGCCGCGACCCGGTGCGCGTCGAATTGCGCAACCTGCTGATCGATGCCGCCACCGCCGGGGTGTGGATCGCCGCGATCGGCTTCGACGCGCTGCCCAGCGCGATGCTGGTGGCGCTGATGGCGATGGACCGGACGCTGGCCGGCGGGCCGGCCTTCGGCCTGAAGGCGCTGGCGTCGATGGCGCTGGCCTGCGCCGCCGCCAGCGCCGCGCTCGGCTTCCGCTTCGATCCGGTCACCTCCTGGGACGTGGTGCTGGCCTGCCTGCCGATGCTGCTGGTGTATCCGCTGGCGACCGGGCTGCTCAGCCGCGGCATGGCCGAGAAGCTGTTCGAGCAGAAGCGCCAGCTGGAAAGGAATTCGCGTTTCGACATCGCCACCGGGTTGATGAACCGCCAGCAGCTGCTGTTCGCCGCCACCGGGGCGATGGAGCGCTTCCACCGCACCGGGCGGCCGTCGGTGCTGGTCATGATCGACATCGACCGTTTCAAGCAGATCAACGACCGGTTCGGGCACACCATCGGCGATGCCGTGGTCGAGCAGTTCGCGCACCTGATGCGCGCCTGCCTGCGCGACGTCGACACCGGCGGGCGCTATGGCGGCGACGAGTTCGGCATCGTCATGCCGGACCTGCAGTGGCCCGAGGCGATCGAGGCCGCCGAGCGCCTGCGCCGGCAGGTGGCGGCGTGCCAGCTGTTCCCCGAGCAGCTGCAATGCACGATCAGCATGGGGCTGGCCGAGACCCATCCGCTGATCCGGTCGGTCACCGACTGGGTGCAGCTGGCCGACTCCGCGCTGTACGCCGCCAAGCGGCGCGGCCGCGACTGCATCTCGATCGCGCGCCCGCCGGCGTTCGTCGCCCGGGCCAGCGCCGAGCCGGTCGCGCCGGCGCCGTGACCGGCGTCGCGGCAATCGCGGCGCCCGTCCGCCCCGCTAGCCGGATTCAGCGGCGTTCCGGTATCGTGGCCGCATGAGTAGTCCGTCCTTTCCCGCCGCTTCCGGCGGCGTCGCGGCGCGCGCCTGGCGTTACCTGTACCGCGTGCCGTTGCTGCTGCTGCACATCCTCGTGTTCCTGCCGCCGGTCCTGCTGTGCATGGTGCCGCTGTGGTCGGGCCTGCCGTGGGGCGACGAACGCCTGGAGCACCGCGCCGTCCGCGCCTGGTCGGCAGGATTGATGCGCATCTTCGGGTTCCGCCTGCGCCGCATCGGCGAACCGCTGCCGGGTGCGGCGATGTTCGTCGCCAACCATGTCAGCTGGATCGACATCGAGATGCTGCACGGCCAGCGCATGATGGGTTTCGTCGCCAAGCGCGAGATCCGCGGCTGGCCGGTGGTCGGCTGGCTGGCCGCGCGCGGCGAAACCATCTTCCACCAGCGCGGCAGCGCCGAATCGCTGGACGGGGTGATGCAGGCCATGGCCGACCGCCTGCGCGAAGGCCGCGCGGTCGGCGTGTTCCCGGAAGGCCGTACCCGCGACGGCCACGCGGTCGGCCCGTTCCATGCGCGCATCTTCACCGCGGCGGTCGAGGCCGGCGTGCCGGTGCAGCCGGTGGCGTTGCGCTACGGCGCGCGCGGCGAGGCGCAGCACGTGGTCGCGTTCCAGCACGGCGAAAGCTTCTTCGCCAACTTCGTGCGCCTGATCGGCGAACCCTCGCGCAGCGCCGACATCTGCTTCCTGGCGCCGATCGCGCCGGGCGAACTCGAGGGTCGCCGGCAGATCGCCGAACTGTCGCGCGCGCGGATCGTCGCGGCGATGGCCGAGGCTTGAGTTCGAGGTTGCCAGTTGGTAGTTAGTGGTCCGGCGAAGGGCGAGCGGCTTCGCGGCGACCGCGAACCGCCAGCGCCCACCCGGTTCCCCCCATGATCACCGCCGTCGACTACCGTCCGCCGAAGTGGTTGCGCAACCCGCACCTGCAGTCGGTGCTCAGTTCCAGCGACCTGCGCCGCCGCCGCGGGCAGCGCCGCCTGCAGGCGCTGGGCGCGGTCAGCGACGAACACATCTTCGACGGCGGCGACGGCGTGCGCCTGCAGGGCTGGCATACGCGCGTCCCCGGCGCGGACGCGCGCGGCCTTGCGCTGTTGCTGCACGGCTGGGAGGGCAGCGCCGAATCCAGCTACATGCGCATGGCCGCGGCCTCGCTGCTCGAGGCCGGCTACGAAGTGGTGCGGCTGAATTTCCGCGACCACGGCGACACCCACCACCTCAACGAGGAACTGTTCCACTCCAACCGCATCGGCGAAGTGGTCAATGCCGCCGCCGACATCGCCGCCCGGTTCCTGGAACGGGGCGATCCGCGGCGCCCGTTCGTCGCCGCCGGCTACTCGCTGGGCGGCAACTTCGCGCTGCGCCTGGCGTTGCGCGCGCCGCAGGCCGGCATCCCGCTGCTGCGCGTCGCCGCGGTGTGCCCGGTGCTGGACCCGCTGGAAACGCTGGTCGGCATGGAGAACGGCCTGCCGCTGTACCACTGGTACTTCCAGCGCAAGTGGCGGCGCTCGCTGCGGCGCAAGCGCGAACTGTTCCCGCAGCGCCACGACTTCGGCGACAAGGACCTGGACCGCAACATGCGCGAGCTGACCCGCTGGATGGTCGAGCGCTACACCGAATTCGGCACGCTGGAGAACTATTTCGACGGCTATTCGATCGCCGGCGACCGCCTCGCCGGCCTGCGGGTGCCGGCGCACATCCTGATGGCGCAGGACGACCCGGTGATCCCGTTCGCGCATTTCCGCGAGTGGCAGCTGCCCGCGACCGCGACGCTGGAAGTCGCCGGCTGGGGCGGGCACTGCGGCTTCCTGGAGAATGCCGCCGGCGACGGCTATTCGGAGCGCTGGATCGCGCAACGGCTGGCGCCGCCGTAGGAGCGGGTAGAATCGTCGCCGGGTCATCATCGGGGAACCGGTCATGCGTCTGTGGAGCGACAGTTTCGGCAACGGCCAGCCGATCCCGGCCGAATTCGCGATGGGCCTGCCCGATGGTTTCGCGCCGAACCGCAACCCGCACCTGGCGTGGGACGGGGTGCCGGCAGGGACGCGGTCGTTCGCGCTGGTCTGCATCGACCCGGACGCGCCGACGGTGGCGGAAACGGTCGGTCGCGACGACCTCGAGATCCCGGTCGAACAGCCGCGCGGCAACTTCATCCACTGGGTCGTCGCCGACATCGCCGCGGACGTGCGCGAAATCGCCGCCGGCAGTTGCAGCGACGGCATCACCGCGAAAGGCAAGCGCAACCCGCCGGGTCCGGCCGGTTCGCGCCAGGGCCTGAACGACTACACCGGCTGGTTCGCCGGCGACGCCGGCATGGGCGGCGACTACTACGGCTACGACGGTCCGTACCCGCCGTTCAACGACCTGCGCGTGCACCGCTATTTCTTCCGCCTGTACGCGCTGGACGCGGCGAAGCTCGACCTGCCGCAACGCTTCACCGCCGCCGACGTGCTGCGCGCGATGCACGGCCACGTGCTGGGCGAGGCGAGCGTGCACGGCACCTATTCGCTGCACGCGAACGGGCGCGGCTGAGCGGCGCCTATTCGATGCGGGTGTCCGTCGCCACCCAGTTCAGTTCCCAGCTCCTGCCGCCGTCGTCGGAATAGGACTGCTCGAAGCGGACGGTGTCGTCGTCGACGCGGATGACGACGAAACGCACCAGGATCGCGCGGCCGCGGTATTCCTCCTGGTCGTGGAACTCGCCGCGCCCGTCGCGGAATTCGCCGATGGCGGGCCGGGCCAGCACGCCGCTGCTGGCGTTGGCGAAGTTCAGGCTCCACTGGTGCGATTGCGGGTTGTACAGGCGCAGGCTCATGCCCTCGAAGTGGCCGTCCGCGCCCTCCGCCACCAGCTCGACCAGGTTGGCGCGCCCGCCGAGCACTTCGCGCACGACGGTGGTGCCTCGTACTCCAGCCACGCGGTCGAGCCGGACAGCGGTTCCGCCAGCCGCCGCAACTGCGTCTTCCAGCGGCCGATGTGGAAATCGAAGTCGTGCTGCCCGTCGCGATGGGCGGCCGGTGGCGGCGCGACCGGCGCATCGCCGGCGTGCGCGGCGGCCATTGCCGCGAGCGCGAGCGTGGCGAACATGAACGGACGGGCGATGTATTGGCGGCGGGTGGCGTGCATGCGATCCTCGTCGGCAGTTTTCGCCGCAGGCTAGGGATGCCCCATGCATGCACGCAAGATCGCACCTGCAGGTAACCGCCCGGGTGCGCGTCCGAATCCGCGCCGCGACTGCCCGCTGACCGCCGCCTTCGCCGCCATCGGCGGCAAGTGGAAACTGACGATCATTTACTGGCTGGCGGAACAGCCGCTGCACTTTTCGCAGGTGCAACGCCACGCCGCGCCGATCTCGCACAAGGTGCTGGCCGAGCAGTTGCGCGAACTGGAAGCCGACGGCATCGTCGTGCGACTGCCGCAAGGCGAGGTGCCCGCGCCGGTGCTGTATCGCCTGACCGACTACGGACGCACCCTGCTGCCGCTGGTCGAGTGCGTGCGGGTCTGGGGCCTCGGGCATTTGCGGCGCACGCGCGCCGGCGAAGCGCCGGCGACGATCGATTGCGGCGCGGCCATCGAGCCGATGGCGGCCCGGCCGCCGGCCGGCGCGGACCGCGCTGATCGAGAACCGGCGCGTTGAAGTCCTGCGCGGCTACGGCTTCACGATTTCCGATTCGACCACCCTGTCCAGCACGTAGACGACGCCGGAGGCGTCGGCCGGCGCGGGATCGCGCTTGAAGCGCTTGACCCGCAGCACGTTGCGCACGCCCGGTTCGTGCGCGTAGCCCTCGATGTCGTCGTGGAAATTCCGGAATTCGCCCGGCGTGCCGGTCTTCAGTCCCTTGTCGTCGAACGATACCTCGCGCACCTGCAGGCATCGCTTGTCCGGGATCAGCGGATGGCTGCACGGTTGGGTCTGCGCGGCGACTTCGAGGAAGACGCGCTCGCCGGGGCCGCCGAAGCGAGTCTCGGCGGTGGCGATGCCGTCGAAGACGAGCGTGTCGCCGCCGGCGCTGGCCAGGGTGAGTCTTTCCGGCGCGCGCTGCAGGCGGGCGGACAGCCGGCCTGCGAGGCGCTGGCCGATGGCCTGGTCCAGCGCCGCCAGCGCCGGATCGGCGCAGGCCATCATCGTCGAAGCCAACCGGTCGACGACGAGCGCGCCGCCTTCGATCCGGAATCCGCCGCCCAGGTGGTTGCAACTGTTGCCGACGCCGATCCGGCCCTGCCGGAAATCCAGGGTCGGCGGTTTGTCCGCGCGCACGAACAGCGCATCGATGCGTGCGCCCTGCGCGTCGCGCGCGTCGGCCAGCTGCCAGCGGTAGGCGGCCAGCGCCGAGGCATCGATGGCCGCGCTTGCGGCGGCGGCAGGCGGCGGCGCAGCGGTCTCCGGCAGTGGCCGGGCGCAGGCCGCCAGCAGCAGGGGCAATGCCGGAACCAGCAGGCGCTTCATGGCGATTCTCCGGGCTGGATGCGGTTGGAGAATAGCGCGGGCGCGCTTCAGCTTCCGCTCGGCACCAGCGCCAGCAACGCCGCGCCCAGCGCGAAACGGTAGAACGCGAACGCGGTGAAGCGGTGGCTCTGGATGTAGCGCAGCAGCCACTTCACCGCGACGAACGCGGTGACCGCGCTGGCGACGAAGGCCACGGCGAAGGCCGTCCAGTCTTCGTTGGCGGCCTGGCCGGACTTCAGCACGTCGATCAGTTCGTAACCGGTCGCGGCGAACATGGTCGGGATGCCGACCACGAAGGCGAATTCGGTCGCCGCCGCGCGATGGGTGGTGCCCATCAGCAGCGCGATGAAGATGGTCGCGCCGGAGCGCGAGGTGCCGGGGAACACGCCGGCGACGACCTGCGCGATGCCGACGGCGATCGCGATGGGCCAGGTGATGGCGCTGCGTTCGCCCAGCGCCGCGGCGCGCTTGGCGGCGAAATGCTCGGCCAGCAGCATCCAGGCGCCGCCCAGCACCAGGGCCCAGGCCACCGGCGCCACGGTCTCCGGCAACTCCCAGCCCAGCTTCTTCACCAGCAGGCCACCGACCGCGGTGGTGGCGAAGGCGGCGCCCAGCTTCAACGCGTAGTCCCGCGATTGCGCCGGCGTGGCGGTGATGCCCAGCGGGTCGTGGGACGCGGGCGCATCGCGGCCGGCGAAGGCCAGCAGCATGCCCCACAGCCGCTTCCGGTAGATCAGCGCCACGGCGAGGATCGCGCCGGCCTGGATGCCGATGTTGAACAGGTCGCTGCGATGGCCGAGCCAGCGTTCGGCGATCAGCAGGTGGCCGGTGCTGGAGATGGGCAGGAACTCGGTGATGCCTTCGATGATGCCGAGCAGCAGCGCGGCGAGCAGGTCGGTCATGGGAGCGGGGCGGACTGCGGGCAGGAAAGGCGATGCGCAAGCATAGTGAATTCGCCCAATCCCCGTATTGGGGAATTTCGGCAGATGCGCACCAAATGAGTGCTTTATTTCCCCGGTATCGGTCTGCCAGGCATCAAAAATCAATCACTTGCGCGGATTCGCAGTTGGCACGGCGTTTGCATCGGGAGGCCACCGATTTCATCCAACCCGAGGTTTCCCCGATGTCCATCGACAAAGTCGAAAAACTGATCAAGGACAGCCAGGTCGAGTTCGTCGACCTGCGCTTCGTCGACATGCGCGGCGTGCAGCAGCACGTCACCTTCCCGGCCAGCATCATCGAGCCGGCGCTGTTCGAGGACGGCAAGATGTTCGACGGTTCCTCGATCGCCGGCTGGAAGGGCATCAACGAATCCGACATGGTGCTGCTGCCCGACGCCGACACCGCCTACCTGGATCCGTTCTACGCCGACCCGACCGTGGTGCTGACCTGCGACGTGCTCGAGCCGGCGACCATGCAGAGCTACGGCCGCGACCCGCGCGGCATCGCCAAGCGCGCCGAGGCCTACTTGAAGTCCAGCGGCATCGCCGACCAGGCGTTCTTCGGCCCGGAACCCGAGTTCTTCATCTTCGACTCGGTGCGCTTCGCCAACGAGATGGGCCACACCTTCTTCCAGATCGGTTCCGAGGAAGCGGCCTGGAACAGCGGCGCCAAGCTCGAGGGCGGCAACAGCGGCTACCGTCCCGGCGTGAAGGGCGGCTACTTCCCGGTGCCGCCGACCGATTCGCTGCACGACATCCGCGCCGAGATGGTCAAGACCCTGGAGCAGGTCGGCATCGAGACCGAAGTGCACCACCACGAGGTCGCCACCGCCGGCCAGTGCGAGATCGGCACCAAGTTCAACTCGCTGGTGAAGAAGGCCGACGAGCTGCTGACGATGAAGTACATCATCAAGAACGTCGCCTTCCGCAACGGCAAGACCGCGACCTTCATGCCCAAGCCGATCGTCGGCGACAACGGCAGCGGCATGCACGTGCACCAGTCGCTGGCCAAGGGCGGCGCCAACCTGTTCAGCGGCGACGGCTACGGCGGCCTGTCGCAGCTGGCGCTGTGGTACATCGGCGGCATCTTCAAGCACGCCAGGGCGATCAACGCGTTCTCCAACTCGGGCACCAACAGCTACAAGCGCCTGGTGCCGGGCTTCGAGGCGCCGGTGATGCTGGCCTACTCGGCGCGCAACCGCTCGGCCTCGTGCCGCATCCCGTGGGTGTCGAACCCGAAGGCGCGCCGCATCGAGGTGCGCTTCCCCGACCCGCTGCAGTCCGGCTACCTGACCTTCACCGCGCTGATGATGGCCGGCCTGGACGGCATCAAGAACCAGATCGACCCGGGCGCCGCGTCCGACAAGGACCTGTACGACCTGCCGCCGGAAGAGGAGAAGCTGATCCCGCAGGTGTGCTCGAGCCTCGACCAGGCGCTCGAGGCGCTGGACCAGGACCGCGAGTTCCTCAAGGCCGGCGGCGTGATGAACGACGACTTCATCGACGGCTACATCGACCTGAAGATGCAGGAAGTGACCAAGTTCCGCGCGGCCACGCATCCGCTCGAATACCAGTTGTACTACGCGAACTGATGCGAGTCGCAAGGCCAGGCGCTGCGGTTGCGGAAGGGCGGATGTCCGGCCCGCCGCAGCGCGGCGGGCGTTCGGAAGGGAGGCGCGGCAGTGCCGCGCAGGCATCCCTTCCTCGCCCGCTCGAATACCAGCTGTACTACGCGAACTGAGTTCGCACCGCGGCGGCGCGGGTTCCTTTTCCTCCCCCGAGTCCGCGCCGCCGCACGTTCCACCCGCAACAGCAGACACGCGACGCAAACCGCCTCCCTCCCCCACGTCGGCTGCGGTTTGCGCCGGTTGTAGAGCCGTACGCCGGCCGCGGTCCGGGCCGGTTCCATCCACCCACGGGGAATGCGCGCATGAAACTGATCACCGCAATCATCCGGCCGTTCAAGCTCGACGAGGTGCGCGAAGCCTTGTCGCAGGCGGGCGTGTCCGGCATCACCGTCACCGAGGTCAAGGGCTTCGGCCGGCAGAAGGGCCATACCGAGTTGTACCGCGGCGCCGAGTACGTCGTCGATTTCCTGCCCAAGATCAAGGTCGAAACCGCCGTCACCGACGAGCGCGCCGACGCCGTGATCGAGGCGATCCAGCAGGCGGCCGGCACCGGCAAGATCGGCGACGGCAAGATCTTCGTCGCCACCATCGACCAGGTCATCCGCATCCGCACCGGCGAAGTCGGCGCGGACGCCCTCTGACTGCAATCCGGAGCCCCCACCATGAAGACTCGTCCGTTCTCCGGGTTGAAGACCCGATTCCAGGTACTCGCCCTCGCGGCGTTGTGCACCCTCGGCCTGAGCGGCGCCGCGCTTGCCGCGCAGGACCCCGCCGCCCCGGCCGCGCCGACCACCGAGGAAGCCGCCGCCCCGGCCGATGCCGCCGCGGAAACCGCTGCGCCGGTCGAGGCCGCCGCCGCGGCCGCGCCGGCCGAAGCGCCGGCCGAAGCTGCCGCCGCCGCCCCGGTCGTCGACAAGGGCGACGTGGCGTGGATGCTGACCAGCACGCTGCTGGTGCTGCTGATGACGCTGCCGGGCCTGGCCCTGTTCTATGGCGGCCTGGTGCGCGGCAAGAACGTGCTCAGCGTGTTCGTCCAGGTGGCGATCACCTTCTCGCTGCTGGTGGTGCTGTGGGCCGTCTACGGCTACTCGCTGGCGTTCTCGGGCGAAGGCGCGTACATCGGCAACCTCGACAAGCTGTTCCTCAGGGGCGTCACCGTGGACAGCCTGGCGGCCACGTTCACCGACGGCATCTCGCTGCCGGAATACGTGTTCGTCGCGTTCCAGTCGACCTTCGCCGGCATCACCGGCGCGCTGATCGTCGGCGCCTTCGCCGAGCGCATCAAGTTCGCCGCCGCGCTGCTGTTCGCCGTGCTGTGGTTCACCTTCGGCTACCTGCCGATCGCGCACAGCGTGTGGGCCACCGGCGGCTGGCTGTTCGAGAAGGGCGCGCTGGACTTCGCCGGCGGCACCGTGGTGCACATCAACGCCGGCGTCGCCGGCCTGGTCGCCGCGTACTTCGTCGGCAAGCGCATCGGCTTCGGCCAGGCCGCGCTGAAGCCGCACAACCTGGTCTACACCTTCGCCGGCGCTTCGCTGCTGTGGGTGGGTTGGTTCGGCTTCAACGCCGGTTCCGCGCTGGAAGCCAACAGCTCGGCCGCGCTGGCCTTCATCAACACCCTGTTCGCGACCGCCGCCGCGGCCGTGGCCTGGACGGCGCTGGAAGCCATCTTCAAGGGCAAGCCGTCCGCGCTGGGCGCCGCCTCGGGCATCGTCGCCGGCCTGGTCGCGATCACCCCGGCCGCCGGCAACGTCGGCCCGATCGGCGCCATCGCGCTCGGCGCGATCGCCTCGGCCGCCAGCCTGTGGGGCGTCAACGGCCTGAAGCGGCTGCTGAAGGTGGACGACACCGCCGACGTATTCGGCGTGCACGGCATCTCCGGCATCGTCGGCGCGATCCTGACCGGCGTGCTGTACGCGCCGGCGTTCGGCGGCCCGGGCGGCGACGATTTCGCCATCGGCCCGCAGGTCGCGACCCAGGTCGTCAGCGTGCTGTTCACCGTGGTCTGGGTGGGCATCGTGTCGGTCGTGTCCCTGCTCGTCGTCAGGCTGGTGTTCGGCCTGCGCGTGAGCGAGGAAGCCGAACGCGAGGGCCTGGACATCACCTCGCACGGCGAATCGGCCTACGAGGCCTGAGGCCGCGCGCGGTACCCCGGGGGACGGCCTTTGCACTAAACTGGTGCAATGTCGTCCCCCGATTCTTCCAACCAGTCCCAGGAGCCCGGCCTCGGTGCGTTGAACACGCCGCTGGCCTGGGTGGACGCCGAAGGCGCGATCCTCGGCGTCAATCCCGCATTCGCCCGCTGGCTCGGGGTCAGCGCGCGACGGCTGCTGGGGCAACCCCTGGCGGCCCTGGAAGTGGATGGCGATGCCATGGCACGGCTGTTCGACAAGGTTTCCGATCCGCAGCGAGGCGAGCGCGACGTGTTGCGCCTGCGGCGCATGGCGCTGGCCCTGCCCGGCGAACCGTCGCGTTTCGCCGAAGGCTGGCTGTCGCGGCTCGACGGCGGCGGCTGGCTGCTGGAAGCGCATCCGGTCGACGAATTCCCGGCGCCCGATCCCGCGCAGGCCCTGCCGAGCGCGCTGGCCGCAGCGCTGAAGGGGCTGGCCCACGAACTGCGCAACCCGCTGGCCGGCCTCAAGGGCGCGGCGCAGTTGCTGTCGCGCCGGGCGCAGGCGCGCGGCGGCGACGAAGGCGAGCGCGAACTGATCGGCCTGATCGAATCCGAGATCGGCCGCCTCAACGGCCTGCTCGACCAGTTGCTGTCGCCGGCCCCGCAGCGTCCGCACACGGCGCTGAACATCCACGCCGTGCTCGAGCGCGTGCTGCGCCTGGCCGAAAGCGAGGGCGGCTGGTCGCTGCGCCTGCAGCGCGACTACGACCCCAGCATTCCCGAACTGGCCGGCGACGCCGACCGCCTGGTGCAGGCGGTGTGGAACCTGGTGCGCAACGCGATCCAGGCCGGCGCGGCCACGGTGACCCTGCGCACGCGGGTCGAACACGGCCTGCGCATCCACGACCACCCGCACGCGATGGGCCTGCGCCTGGAAATCGTCGACGACGGCCACGGTGTGTCCGAGGAGCTGGCCGAGCACCTGTTCCTGCCGCTGGTCAGCGGCCGCGCCGACGGCAGCGGCCTGGGCCTGGCGCTGGCGCAACAGGTCGCGCGCGAGCACGGCGGTTCGCTGAGCTACCGCTCGCGCCCCGGCCACACCGTTTTCACCCTGTTGCTGCCGATAGACGGGCATGCCCGCGACCAGGAGCCGCGCGCGCAGGCCGATGGCGACGATTCCAACGGAGCAGCATCGAATGTCCACTGATCGCCCGTCGAGCGACACGCAACGCATCTGGGTGGTCGACGACGACCGCTCGGTGCGCTTCGTGCTGGCCACCGCGCTGCGCGACGCGGGCTACGCGGTCGATGGTTTCGACAGCGCGGCCAGTGCGCTGCAGGCGCTGGACGCGCGCGGCGCACCGGACCTGCTGTTCACCGACGTGCGCATGCCCGGCGACGACGGCCTCGCGCTGCTCGACCGGCTCAAGCGCGCGCACCCGCAACTGCCGGTGATCGTGATGTCGGCCTACACCGACGTGGCCAGCACCGCCGGCGCGTTCCGCGGCGGCGCGCAGGAATTCCTGTCCAAGCCGTTCGACCTGGACGAAGCGGTCGCGCTGGCCGCGCGCACGTTGCCCGCCGACAGCGGGCACGCGCCGGCGCCGGCGGAGGACGCGCCCGCCGCCGACGGCGGCGTCCCGGCGCTGATCGGTTCGACCCCGGAGATGCTCGCGCTGTTCCGCGCCATCGGCCGCCTCGCGCAGGCGCCGCTGTCGGTGCTGATCACCGGCGAGACCGGCACCGGCAAGGAACTGGTCGCGCACGCGCTGCACCGCGAATCGCCGCGCGCGCGCAAGCCGTTCGTCGCGCTGAACACCGCGGCGATCCCGGCGGAACTGCTCGAGAGCGAACTGTTCGGCCACGAGGCCGGCGCGTTCACCGGCGCGCAGCGCCGCCATGTCGGCCGCTTCGAGCAGGCCGACGGCGGCACCCTGTTCCTCGACGAGATCGGCGACATGCCGCTGCCGCTGCAGACCCGGCTGCTGCGCGTGCTGGCCGAAGGCGAGTTCTTCCGCGTCGGCGGGCGCGAACTGATCCGCGTCGACGTGCGGGTGATCGCCGCGACCCACCAGAACCTCGACGCGCTGGTCGCCGACGGCCGCTTCCGCGCCGACCTGCTGCACCGCCTCGACGTGGTGCGCCTGCAACTGCCGCCGCTGCGTGCGCGCCGCGCCGACGTGGCGCAACTGGCCGAGAACTTCCTCGCCAACGCCTCGCGCAAGCTCGGCGCGCCGGCCAAGCGCTTCGCCGCGCCGGCGCTGGACGCGCTGCGCGCGCACGACTGGCCCGGCAACGTGCGCGAGCTGGAGAACGTGTGCTGGCGGCTGGCCGCGCTGGCGCCGGGCGAAACCATCACCGTCGCCGACCTCGACGGCATGCTCGCCGGCCCGGCCGGCGCACCGCGCGCGGCCGCGGCGGGCGACTGGGACACGGCGCTGGCGGCCTGGGCCGAAGAGCGCCTCGCCGCCGGCGCCGAAGGCCTGCATGCCGAGGCGCGCGGGCGCTTCGACCGCGTATTGCTGGAGGCCGCGCTGAAGTTCACCCACGGCCATCGTGCCGAAGCGGCGGAAAAACTCGGCGTCGGCCGCAACACGGTGACGCGCAAGCTGGGGCCGGGCCGCAAGCGGCGCTGACGCGCGCGGATCCCGGCCGGAGTTTCAGCGTCGATAAATTCCGCTGCGGTTACGGTCTGTCGCTGGCCACGACGGAGTTCGCGCCATGCGCAATCACGGAAACATCGGACGGGTCGCCACGCTTGCCGCCGCCATCGTGCTGCTCGGCGGTTGCGCGACCGCGGAGCAAACCGAGCCGCCGCCCTCGCCGGCCGCGGAGATTCCCACCACCAGCACGGCGAAACAGGCGGTCGTGAACCTGTCGTCGGCGTCCGCCAGCCTGGTCAGCGGCACGCTGACCCTGGTCCCGGTCGCCGGCGGCGTGCGGATCAGCGGCGAAATCGGCGGCCTGCAGCCGGGCCGCGCGCACGGCTTCCACGTACACGAGAAGGGCGACTGCAGCGCGGCCGACGCATCCAGCGCCAGCGGGCATTTCAACCCGTTCTCGCAGCCGCACGGCCGCGCCGGCACCGGCGCGCACCATGCCGGCGACATCGACAACATCGTCGCCAACATCGACGGCGTGGCGCGGGTCGACGTGCAACTGGCCGGCGTCACCCTCGGCGGCGGCGCGGTCAACGACATCGCCGGCCGCGCGCTGATCGTGCATGCCGCGGCCGACGACTACACCTCGCAGCCGTCAGGCAACGCCGGGGCGCGCGTCGCCTGCGGCGTGATCAAGGTGACGATGTAGGAACGGGCCCCGCCCGGGCCGCGAAACCGTCCGGTCGGGGCAGGCGTCCACGCCCCGACGCGGTCCTACGCGAGCAACGCCTCGCGCGGATCGGCGGCGTCGGGGCAATGCGCGAACACCACCGGGATGCCGTGCGCCTCCAGCACCGCGGCGAATTGCCGCTGGCGGGCGAGGAAAAGGTCGTAGGCGCGCGCCAGGCGCTCGTCGTCGTCCGCGGCCTGCGGCGCGTAGCGCGATTTCCATGCCGCCGGCGTGAACAGCGCGATGCGCGCCTCGCCGCCGGCATAGCGCAGCAGCGGCTCCGGCGCCACGTCCAGCCACGCCTCGCCGTCGCCCCGCAGCAACGCGGTTTCGATCAGTGGCCACAGCGGCTCCAGGCCCTGGTGCTGGTACTGCATGGCCGTCATCGCGGCCAGATCGTGCAGGGTCAGGTAGCGCGCGTGCTCGATGCGCGCGGCGAAGCCGCCCTGCGCCAGCAGCGCGGTGTCGGCCTGGGCCATGCCGCGTTCGAGCAGGATCTCCTCGAACAGCGCACCGACCTTGGCCAGCGTTTCCGCGTCGCCGCGCAGCTGGAAAGGCAGCACCCGCAGCGCGCCGCCGCGCAGGTCGGGGTCGGCGCGGAACGGCAGCGGCACGTCGCCGCCGGCATCGGCACCGAACGCGATCACGCGCGGGCCCTGTTCGCGGCCGGGCGCGCGCTGCGCGAGCTCGTCGAGCCGGCGGTGCAGCGGCCAGCCCGGGCGCAGGGCTTCGGCCGGGTCGAAATGCGCGGCGGCGAACGCCAGCTCCAGCCCGTGCGCATCCGGGACCAGCCCGGCCAGGTCGCGGGCCAGCAGTTCCGCCAGGGCGGCGGCTTCGGACGCGGTCAGCGCGGCCCGGCCTGGCTCGCTGCCGCCGGCCAGCTCCAGCGCCATGACGCCCATTATGTGAACGGCCTTCACAGGATCGTTGGTTTTCACGGCTTCCAAATTGGTCCGGCGCCATACGGGCAAGTACACTTGCCTATTATGCCCGTGCCGAACGCCGGGCCGCCCCACGATCCGCAGCTCGAGAGGTTTCCATGTCCGCAGCCCGTCCCGTCGCCATCCTCGGCGGCGTCCGCATTCCCTTCTGCCGCCAGAACACCGCCTACGCGGACGTCGGCAACCTGGGCATGTCGGTGCGGACCCTCGGCGCGCTGGTCGAACGCTACGGCCTGCACGGCCAGCAGCTGGGCGAAGTGGCGATGGGCGCGGTGATCAAGCATTCCTCGGACTGGAACCTCGGCCGCGAGGCCGCGCTGTCCTCGGGCCTGTCGCCGCTGACGCCCGGCATCACCCTGCAGCGCGCCTGCGGCACCAGCCTGGACACGATCATCCACATCGGCAACAAGATCGCGCTGGGGCAGATCGACTCGGGCATCGGCGGCGGTTCCGACACCACCTCCGAGGTGCCGATCGTCTACGGCAAGAAGCTGCGTGCGCGCCTGCTCGCCGCCAACCGCGCGAAGGCGCCGCTCGACAAGGCCAAGGCGCTGGTCAAGGGCTTCAAGTTCTCCGAGCTGAAGCCGGAATTCCCCGGCGTGGCCGAGCCGCGTACCGGCAAGAGCATGGGCGACCACTGCGAGGACATGGCCAAGGAGTGGAACATCAGCCGCGATTCGCAGGACGAACTCGCGGTCGCCTCGCACAAGAAGCTGGCCGCGGCCTACGAGCGCGGCTTCTTCGCCGACCTGATCGCGCCGTTCCGCGGCGTCGAGCGCGACAACATCCTGCGCCCGGACACCTCGCTGGAAAAACTGGCGACGCTGAAGCCGGCGTTCGACAAGACCTCCGGCCGCGGCACGCTGACCGCGGCCAACTCGACGCCGCTGACCGACGGCGCCGCGGCGGTGCTGCTGTCCAGCGACGAATGGGCGCAGGCGCACGGCCACGAGCCGCTGGCCTACCTGAAGGACGCGCAGGTCGCGGCGGTGGATTTCGTCCACGGCGAGGGCCTGCTGATGGCGCCGACGATCGCGGTGCCGGAAATGCTCAAGCGCAACGGCCTGACCCTGCAGGACTTCGACATCTACGAAATCCACGAGGCCTTCGCCGCGCAGGTGCTGTGCACGCTGCGCGCATGGGAGAGCGAGGACTACTGCAGGAACCGCCTGGGCCTGGACGCGCCGCTGGGCAAGATCGACCCGGCGAAGATCAACCCGGTCGGTTCGTCGCTGGCCACTGGCCATCCCTTCGCCGCCACCGGCGCGCGCATCGTCGCCACCGTGGCCAAGCAGCTGAAGGAACGCGGCGGCGGCCGCGCCCTGGTGTCGATCTGCACCGCCGGCGGCATGGGCGTGGTGGCGATCATCGAGCGTTGAGTTTCGCTCGTCATTCCCGCGAAAGCGGGAATCCATGGACGTTGCTTTGAAACGAGAAGCCCGCCGAAAGGCGGGCTTTGCTTTTGAAGGCTGGGTCGGCTTCATCGACCCAGCGTTGCGCGATGCTGGGATTCCGCTTCGCTGCATCCCAGCCTACGGCCCTTCATCGACCCAGCGTTGCGCGATGCTGGGATTCCGCTTCGCTGCATTCCAGCCTGCGGCCCTAGATGGGCGTGATGCCTCTGCCTTGGAACCAGATGTCCTCAGAGGAGTGGATGTCTCCGTAGGACTCGTTGTAGTTAACAGTCAGCTCCTCGCCAACCTCAATTTGCCGCGCAGCGGAAAAGACTAGAGAAAGATCGCTTTCCTTAGCGCTATAGCGGACATTCGCCGGGTTTCCGTGGTTGTACATGCTGCCCCAGCCGAGAGCCCGGGTAGGGCGGGTCATGACCCGCCATACCGAATCAATGCGGCCGCCAATGCCGCTGCGAGCGTCATTGCGCTCAGCCCGATCGCGATCCGCCACCCATAAGCTCGCCCGCCGCTGGTGAACGCCACCAGCGACTTCGCTGCCGAACTCGCCGCCAGCAAGCCGACCACGGCCCAGTGGGCGAATTGCTCGTTGAGCACGCCATCGCGATAGAGATTGGCCACGCCGGCGGTCGCCGAATGCAGTTCCGCCATCGCCGCCAGCATCGTTGCCGCCAGCGCGCCACCGGGGCCAAACCATTCGCCGAGCAGCTTCGACACCACGATCACCGCGGTGATCATCGCTGCGAAGCCGAGCGCGTGGCCGATGCGGAACATCCGCGTTTCGGACGTCGGCGGCGGCGCATCGACATGCTGGCCGAAGCGCAGGCCGAGCACCGCGCCCAGCACCAGCACGCTGGCGGCGGCGCCCAGGATCCAGCGCGTTTCGCGCAACAGTCCGTGCGACATCGTCAGCAGGATCGGCACGAACAGGCTCAGCGACGCCAGGTTCGCCAGCATCGTCGCGCCGACTGCCGACGGCAGCAGCGCCGGTTGCGCCTGCGCCTGCTTGCCGAAACCGGCGGTGGCCGCGGTCGACGACACGTAGCCGGAGAAGAAGCCGGCGACCAGCAGCCCCCAGCGCGTGCCGACCAGGCGCAGCGCGACGTGGCCCAGCGCGCTGATCGCCATCACCAGCACCGCCAGCTTCCAGACCCGCGCCGGGTTCAGCAGGTCCCACGGGTCGACCGTGCGGTCCGGCAGCAGCGGCAGCACGATCAGCGCGAAGGCGAGCAGGACTAGGCCGTCGGCGACTTCGCGGTTGCTGATCAGCTCGCGGCTGAAGCGGTGCAGGCGGGTCTTGGCGAAGACCAGGATCGCGGTCAGCACCGCCAGGCCCGCCGCGACCGCCGGCGACCGCAGCGCCAGGCCGCCGATCAGGCAGCTCAGCACCAGCGCCAGTTCCGCGGTCACGCCGGGGTCGGCCAGGCTGGTGCGGTAATAGCCGAGCGCGACGAACGCGCCGCACAGCAACACCGCGATCGCGAACACCGGCAGGCCCAGCCACAGCGATACCACGCCGATCAGCGTGGCCAGCATGTGCGAACGCAGGCCGGCGATGATGCTCGGATCCTCGGCCTTGCGGCGTTCGTAGACCAGGCCGACCAGCAGGCCGGCGCCGAGCGCGGTGGTCAGCGAAATGAGCGGTGGCGTTTCCAAGTCGGCCGGTTCGCGGAGGGAGCCCGGCCCAACGTTATCACCAGCTGAAGAGCTTCCAGTACACCGCCGGCATGTCCTTGTTCGCGGAGCCCTTGTCCAGCCTGCCGTCGCCGTTGCCGTCGTACAGGTAGTAGGCCGGCCCGCGCAGCGGCGTGACCTTGACCATGCGCAGCTGGGTGCCGACCCGGTACTCCTCGATGATGTCGCCGTTGTCCGCGGTGGTCGTGGTGACTTCCGCGCCGGTCACGTCCACCGGCGGCGGGCCGTCGGCGGCGGTTTGCGTCGTCGCGCAGGCGGCCAGGCACAACAGCAGGGCGAAGCTGGCGGTCTTCGGGTTCATGGCGAGGCTCCGGCGCGGTCCGATGCGGCCATTATGCGCCCGGCGGGCCGGATCGGCGTGAGCGGGTCGTCGCGGCCGTTGCGAACGGAGCGGGTAGAATCCCGCGCATGCCCAGACTCGTGCTGATCGACGGTTCCAGTTACCTGTTCCGCGCGTTCCACGCGCTGCCGCCGCTGAGCAACGCCGACGGCGAGCCGACCGGCGCGCTGTTCGGCGTGGTCAACATGCTGCGCGCCACGCTGAAGGAGAAGCCCGAGTACGCGGCCTTCGTCGTCGATGCGTCGGGCCCGACCTTCCGCGACGAGATGTATCCCGAATACAAGGCGCAGCGCCCGCCGATGCCCGACGACCTGCGCGCGCAGGTCGAGCCGATGATGAAGATCGTCGAGGCGCTGGGCTTCCCGATCCTGCGCGTGCAGGGCGTCGAGGCCGACGACGTGATCGGCACGCTGGCGCTGCAGGGCGCGGCCGAAGGCATCGACGTGACCATCTCCACCGGCGACAAGGACTTCGCCCAGCTGGTGCGGCCGCACGTGCGCCTGGTCAACACCATGACCGGCAGCCACCTCGATTCGGACCAGGCGGTGATCGAGAAGTTCGGCGTGCGCGCCGACCAGATCGTCGATTTCCTCGCGCTGATGGGCGACACGGTCGACAACGTCCCCGGGGTCGAGAAGTGCGGGCCGAAGACCGCGGCGAAGTGGCTGGGCCAGTACGGCACGCTCGACGAGGTCATCGCCCACGCCGGCGACATCAAGGGCAAGATCGGCGAGAACCTGCGCGCCGCGCTGCCGCGGCTGCCGCTGAACCGCGCGCTGGTCACCATCAAGACCGACGTCGAACTCGAAGGCGGCCCGACCTCGCTGGTGCTGCGCGAGCGCCACGTCGACGAACTGCGCGGGCTGTACAAGCGCTACGGCTTCAACCAGGCGCTGAAGGAGCTCGAAGGCGGCAACGGCGCCGCGGCGGTCGCCGCCGTGCCGGAGAAGGAGCCGGGCCGGGCACGCGGCGCCGGCCGGGTCAGCGCGCCGGCGGACAAGCCCGCCGAAGCCATCGATCCCGCGCTGTCCGCCGCCGGCGAGTACGAAACCGTGCTCACCCGCGAACAGCTCGACGCCTGGGTCGCGAAGCTGCGCGCTGCCGACGAGTTCGCCTTCGACACCGAAACCGACAGCCTCGACCCGATGCGGGCCAGCCTGGTCGGGCTCAGCTTCGCGGTCGAGCCGGGCAAGGCGATGTACCTGCCGGTCGCGCACGACTATCCGGGCGCGCCGGGACAGCTTGCCCGCGACGAAGCCCTCGCCGCGCTGGAGCCGCTGCTGTCCGACCCGGCGAAGAAGAAGCTCGGCCAGCACGGCAAGTATGACCTGCACGTGCTGCGCCGGCACGGCGTCGACGTCGCCGGCTACGCCGACGACACCATGCTGGAAAGCTTCGTGCTCAATTCCGGCAGCAGCCGCCACGACATGGATTCGCTGGCGCAGCGTTACCTCGGCTACGAGACGATCAAGTACGAGGACGTCGCCGGCAAGGGCAGCAAGGCGATCCCGTTCGCGCAGGTGTCGATCGACGACGCCACCCGCTACTCGGCCGAGGACGCCGACATCACCCTGCGCCTGCACCGCGCGTTGCTGCCGAAGCTGGAGGCCGAGCCCGGCCTGCGCCGCGTCTACCGCGAGATCGAGATGCCGCTGGTGCCGGTGCTGGCGCGGATCGAGGCCAACGGCGTGCTGGTCGATGCCGACGAACTGCGCCGTCAGTCCGCCGACCTGTCCAAGCGCATGCTCGCCGCGCAGCAGAAGGCGACCGAACTCGCGGGGCGCACGTTCAACCTCGATTCGCCGAAGCAGCTGCAGGCGCTGCTGTTCGACGAGCTGAAGCTGCCGGCGGTGCTGAAGACGCCGACCGGGCAGCCGTCGACGAACGAGGAAGCGCTGGAGGCGATCGCCGACCAGCACGAACTGCCGCGGGTGATCCTCGAATACCGCGGCCTGGCCAAGCTGCGCAGCACCTACACCGACAAGCTGCCGGAGATGGTCAATCCGCAGACCGGGCGCGTGCACACCAGCTACCACCAGGCCGGCGCGGCGACCGGGCGGCTGTCGTCGACCGACCCGAACCTGCAGAACATCCCGATCCGCACCGACGACGGGCGCCGCATCCGCACCGCGTTCGTCGCGCCGCCGGGCAGGAAGATCGCCGCGTTCGACTATTCGCAGATCGAGTTGCGGATCATGGCGCACCTGTCGCAGGACAAGGGCCTGCTGCGCGCGTTCGCCTCCGGCGCCGACATCCACAAGGCGACCGCGGCGGAAGTGTTCGGCAGGAAGATGGAAGACGTCACCGCCAACGAGCGCCGCGCGGCGAAGGCGATCAACTTCGGCCTGATGTACGGCATGAGCGCGTTCGGCCTGGCGCGGCAACTCGGCATCGGCCGCGGCGAGGCGCAGGATTACATCGCGCTGTACTTCAGCCGCTATCCGGGCGTGCGCGACTTCATGGAGCGCACCCGGCAGCAGGCGCGCGAGCAGGGCTACGTCGAAACCGTGTTCGGCCGCCGCCTCTACCTCGACTACATCAACAAGGGCACGCAGGGCCAGCGCGCCGGCGCCGAGCGTGCGGCGATCAACGCGCCGATGCAGGGCACCGCCGCCGACATCATCAAGCGCGCGATGGTCGCGGTCGACGGCTGGCTGGCCGGGCATCGCGACCAGGCGCTGATGGTCCTGCAGGTGCACGACGAACTGGTGTTCGAAGCCGAGGCCGGCTTCGTCGACACGCTGCGGCGGGAGGTGGCCGCGCGAATGGCGTCAGCGGCGAAACTGGCCGTTCCATTGGTGGTCGATTGCGGCGTCGGCGGCAACTGGGACGAGGCCCACTGAGCGCCGCGCGGCGGAATGGGCGTTTCCGTTCCGTGACTTGGCCGCGTTACCTCAACTCCGGGCTGCGGAAACCAATTCAGTACCGACGAGTTCAGTTACTGAATGCGGTGTAAATCTCACGGCTTTTTAACGCCAATCTTCACGTGTCATCCATGTGCGCGGTGCTTACATAGCACCCGACAGATGCAACGTCTGTCGCGGGTCTCTCCCATCCCCTGGAGCGATCCCACTGGAACGACGGCCCCTCCCCAGGCCCCGTTCCCCGGCCCCGCAGCCTTCCCCCGGCTAGCGGGGCTTTTTATTGCCCGTTGCACGGGCAATAAAAACCCAAGATTCGCTGAGCAAATCTTGGGCCCCGGCCCGTTGCCGCCACACCCCCGCGCCTTCGGCGCGCCCCCTGACTCAGGGGGCTTCCCTCCAGAATGAATTTCGCGTCTGCGTTCTCGCAGATCGGGATCGCGCCCTCCGAGCGCCATGCGCGATCGCGCCGGAACCAAAAGCAGCCAGCCAGGCATCGCTTTTCATGGCGGCGAAGACGCGGCGGAACCGGCACAATCGGCCGGTCGATACGTCGGGAGCGGGTGCGATGGCCGAGATGTTCCAGTTGTCGGCGCCGTGGTGGCACTTCGTCGTGCGCGGCGTCGCCGTCTACGTGCTGGTGATGGCGCTGGTCCGGGTTTCGGGCAAGCGCGCGGTCGGCCAGTTCACCCCGTTCGACCTGATCCTGCTGATCCTGATCGGCAACGCGGTGCAGAACGGCATCAACGGCGGCGACAACTCGTTGACCGGCGCCTTCGTCATGGCCGGCACGCTGATCGTGCTGAACTACGTGGTGGCCTGGCTGTCGGCGCGTTACCCGCGCTTCCGCCGGCTGGTCGAGGGCCAGGCGACGGTGCTGGCGCGGGACGGCCACGTCCACCGCGGGGTGTTGCGCAAGCAGCTGGTCAGCGAGGCCGATTTCCGCAAGGCGATGCGCGCGGCCGGTTGCATCCGCGAGGCGGACATCCGCCTGGCCATCCTCGAAACCAACGGCCACATCACCATCGAAACCCGCGACGGCAGGGCGGGCTAGCGCGGCGCCAGCTCGGCCAGCCAGTCGCGCGGGCGCAGGTAGTCGTGCAGGCGCGCCTCGGCGCTGCCCGGTTCCGGCGCGTAGCCGTATTCCCAGCGCACCCGCGGCGGCAGGCTCATCAGGATGCTTTCGGCGCGGCCGCCGCTCTGCAGGCCGAACAGGGTGCCGCGGTCGTAGACCAGGTTGAACTCGACGTAGCGGCCGCGGCGGTACAGCTGGAACTCGCGCTCGCGCTCGCCGTAGGGCGCGTCCTTGCGGCGCTCGACGATGGGCAGGTAGGCATCGAGGAAACCGTCGCCGACCGCGCGCAGGTAGGCGAATTCGCGGTCGAAGTCGCCGTGCAGGTCGTCGAAGAACAGGCCGCCGACGCCGCGGGTCTCGCCGCGGTGCTTGAGGAAGAAATACTCGTCGCACCAGCGCTTGTGCGCCGCGTAGCGCTCCTGCCCGCCGAACGGTTCGCACAGCGCGCGCGCGGTGCGATGCCAGTGCAGCACGTCGTCGTCGAACGGATAGAACGGGGTCAGGTCGAAGCCGCCGCCGAACCACCAGGCCACGGTTTCGCCGTCGCGTTCGGCGCGGAAGTGGCGCACGTTGGCGTGCGTAGTCGGCAGGTACGGGTTGCGCGGATGGAACACCAGCGACACGCCGGCCGCGCGCCACGCCACGCCGGACAGCTGCGGCCGCGCGGCGGTCGCCGACGGCGGCAGCTTCGTGCCGGACACGTCGGAGAAGCCGATGCCGGCCTGTTCGAACACCGCGCCGTCGCGCAGCACGCGGGTGCGCCCGCCGCCGCCCTCGGCGCGGGTCCAGTTGTCTTCGTGGAAGCGCGCGCCGCCGTCGGCGGCCTCGATCGCGGCGCAGATGCGGTCCTGCAGGCCGAGCAGGTATTGGCGGACGTCGTCGAATTCGTTCATGCCGGCATTCTATGCGTTGCGCGCGCCGGCCGGGATCGCGGCGCCGCTATGCCGACCCTTCGCCGCCGGAAAACTCGGCGCGGATCGCCGGCGTGCACAGTTTCCACACGATCGCCGCGTGCAGCAGCGCGACCAGGATCGCCGAGCCGATCGCCACCACCCGCGTCGCCGACTGCAGGCTCGCGAACAGCGGGTCGAGTTCGCCGGCGTCCATCGGGTTTTGCGCCGCCGCCCAGTCCAGCGCATGCAGGCACAGCGCGGCGCCGGCGAACCCGCCGGCCGCGCCCAGCACGAGGAAGGCGATGAAGGCGCGCCGCGCCCACTCGCGCCGCCGCAGCAGGTCCCACGACACCCATGCGAACAGCGCCGAGAGCAGGGTCGATGCGCCGTTGAGCAGCTGCAGGTGTTCGAACGGCCAGCGCAGCGCGGGCGGCAGCGCCATGCCGCCGTCGCCGAGGGCCTGCAGCAGCGATTCCGGCTGCAGCGCCGGCAGCATCGCCGCCTGCATCAATCCGGAGACGACGCCGAGCGCGGCGAGCGCGAACGACACCCAGCCGAGCGCGTTGACGAACGGCGAGCGCGGCGAGTTCACGGCTTCGGCGTCCCGTCGAACGGCCTGGGCATGTGCTTCATTTCAGTTGTTCTTCGAACAGCTTCAGGATGCGCTTGTACTCGTCCAGCCACGAGTCGGCGCGGGTGAAGCCGTGCCGTTCCAGCGGATACGGCGCGATCTGCCAGTTGTCCTTGTGCAGTTCGATCAGCTTCTGCGCCAGCACCACCGAATCCCTGAAGAACACGTTGTCGTCGATCATGCCGTGCGCGATCAGCAGGTGGTCCTGCAGGCCGGCGGCGAATTCGATCGGCGACGAGGCCTTGTACGCCTCGGGATCGATGTCCGGGGTGTTGAGGATGTTGCTGGTGTATTCGTGGTTGTACTGGGTCCAGTCGACCACCGGGCGCAGCGCGGCGCCGGCCTTGAACTTGCCCGGCGCGCGGAACAGCGCCATGAAGGTCATGAAGCCGCCGTAGCTGCCGCCGTAGATGCCGGCGCGATCGGCGTCGCCCTGCCTGTTCGCCGCCAGCCAGTCGAGGCCGTCGAGGTAGTCCTCCAGCTCCGGATGGCCCATGTTGCGGTAGATCGCGGTGCGCCAGTCGCGGCCGTAGCCGGCGCTGCCGCGGTAATCCAGGTCGAGCACGACGTAGCCGCGCTGCACCAGCAGGTTGTGGAACATCTGCTCGCGGAAGTAGTTCGGGTAGTGCAGGTCGACGTTCTGCAGGTAACCGGCGCCGTGCACGAACATCACGATCGGGTACTTGCGGCCCGGCTCGGGATCCTTCGGCCCGTAGTACTTGCCCCACACGACGCCCGCGCCGTGCTTCGACGGCACCTGCACGATCTCCGGCTGGATCCATTCGCGCGACTTGAACGCCGCGCTGCGCGTGTCGGTCAACATCCGCGCCTCGCCGCCATCGGCCGGCACCACGGCCAGCTGCGTGGGCAGGTAGCTGCGCGAATACGAAACCAGCAGCCGCTTGCCGTCCGGCGAAAGCGAGAAACCCTCGGCGCCGTCGAGCGAGGTCAGTTCGCGCACCTCGCCGCCGTCCGCACCGACGGTGCAGACTTCGTAGTCGCCCGGCTGCGCGCGGTTGCACAGGAACAGGAAGGCGCTGCCGTCGGCGTTCGGCGCCACCGACGAGACTTCCCACCGACCCGCGGTCAGCGCGCGCGGCTTGCCGGTGCCGGCCTGCAGGTACAGGTGCGAATACCCGCTCTGTTCGGACAGGAACCACAGCGTGCGCCCGTCCGGCAGCCAGCCGAATTCGTTGAAGTTCCAGTTGATCCACGCCGGGTCGGTCAGGCGGTGGCGCACGACCAGCTTGGCTGCGGCGAAATCGACGCTGGCCAGCCAGCGGTCCTTGTTGTCGACCGCGCGCAGCAGCACCGCGGCGTTGGCGCCGTCGGCGCTCCAGTGGATCGCCGGGCCGCTGCCGTCGCCGTCGGTCTCGATGCGCACGTCGCGGTTGCCCTTCAGCGGCTCCTTGCCGGCCCCCTCGCGCAACGCGGCGAGCGGATCGTCGGCGATGCCGGGCAGGCCGTCGAACTTCAGTTCGCGCGCCGATGCGCCCGCCACGTCGACCAGCCACAGCCGGTGCGGCGACGGCGGGTTGCGGCCGACGCGGGTGCGCGCGTCCTGGAATTCCTCGTAGCCGGACTCGGTCACGTACTTCGGCATCTTGCCGGCCTGGCCGGCGTCGGCGCCCTTCTTCTGCGTGACCACCAGCAGCCAGCGTGCGTTCGGCGACAGCGCGCTGTCGACGATCTCGACGTCGTCGCCCAGGTAGACCGGCGCCGGCGCGCGGCTCGGGTCGGCGCGGCGCCAGGCGTCGTCCTGCCTGCGCAGTTCCTCGCGCAATGCGCGGTCGCGGGCCAGGGTGTCGAGCGTGCGCAGTTGCTGTTCGCGCAGCGCGTCGGGCTTCGGCGGCGCGGCCGGATCCTTCTGCGCCCTGACCGCGCTGGCCTGGGCCACGCCGCCGTCCGGCGACCAATGCCACCAGTCGTCGCCGGTGCGCCAGACCACGCCGCCGTCGCTGGCGAAGGCCGGCTGCGCGTCCGCTTCGTCGCTGCGGCTCAGTTGCGTCAGCGCGCCGTTGCGCAGGTCGCGCACGAACACGTCGCCGTTGCGGACGAAGGCCATGCGCTGGCGCGTCGCGTCGTAGACCGGCGCGCCGCCGTCCAGCGCCTGCCGTTCGTCGTCGCCGACGCGGCGCGCGGCGCCGCCGTCCAGCGCCTGCACGAAGCTGTCGCGGACCAGGCTGCCGTCGCGCTTGAGCCGGTACTGCACGTGGCGGCTGTCCCAGCCCCAGGCCGCCTGTTCGACCGGCGGGCCGATCCAGTCGGGGTCGGCCATCACCTGTTCGATGGTCAGCGGCGGCGTCTGCGCGAAGGCGGCGGCCGGCGGCAGCGCGGCGAGGAGGGCGACGGGCGCGAAAAGCGGGGCGAAGCGCATCGGGTCGGATTCCGGTCGGCGGGACTGGCGGGCAAGGTTAACAGCCCGTGCACAAAGCCGAATCCTCCACAGGTCATGCCGCCGCGCCCGCCGCGCGGGTGTTTCGCCGCACTGCCAATTCCGACACAATCGCGTATCGACGTTGAAGTCCCGAGAAGTCGTACCGAACGGATGCAAGCCTACGTTTACAAGAGCCGGCGCAAGGCCGACACCTTCGTCTACCTCGCCGCGCGCGACGACTTCGCGCGGTTGCCGGAACCGTTGCGCACGCAGATGGGCGCGCTGGACTTCCTGCTGGAAGTGGCGCTGACCCCGGAACGGCGGCTGGCCCGCGAGGACGCGGCGGTGGTGCGGCAGAACCTGGCCGTGCGTGGCTTCCACGTGCAGTTCCCGCCGCAGGCGTCGTCCGGCGAGCGCGCCGATGCCTGAGTCCGGCCTGCGCGAAAAACGCCATGCCGCGGCGGCCCTGGCGCTGGGCGTGCTGCTGGCCGCGCTGGCCGGCTTCGGCGGCATCGTCGCCGCGGCGTGCGCCTTCGTCGCCCAGCCGCTGCTGGCGCTGGGCGTGTCGTGGCGGCGCGGCACGCGCGTGCCGACGCGGCGCGCCGATGCGGCGAGCTGGCTCGGCGAAATCGTTCCGCTGCTGATCGCCTGGGGCGCGGGCTTCGGCGGTGCCGCTGTGCTGCTGGCGTGGCCGCTGGCGTCGCTGCTGCGCGACGCCAGCCTGGCCGCGGTGCTGGGCCTGAGCGTGGCGGCGGGCCTGACGCTGATCGCGCTGTGGCGCAGCTGGCCGCTGTGGCGCAGCGTCGAACGCGAATCCGGCGCGTGGCCGGCGCACCTGCAAACCCTGTCCGACCCGGAGGCCCACGACTGGCACGGGCTGGCGGTGGCCGCGCTGGTCGCGCTGGCGATCGGCGGCGGCCTGCTGCTGGCCTGGCCGGGCCTGCTGCCGGCCGCGGCGCGCTGGCCCGCGGCGCTGGGCTATGCCGCGGCGCTGCCGCTGCTGCACTGGGGCATGCAGCGGTTCGCGATGCGCGCCGGCGGCCTGCCGGTGGTGGAAATGAAGCGCCAGCCGAAGCCGCAAGCGGCCGCGGGAGCCGCGGCCGCGGCGCCGGCGCCGGCGGAAACCGCGGTCGCCGCCGGCGACCTGGTCGCGCAGTTGTACGAAGCCGCGCGTAGCGGCCGCGTCGAGCGCGCGCTGGAACTGCTCGAGGCCGGCGCCGATCCGCACGCCGCGCCGCCGGCCGACGGCCGCGACCAGCGCGGCCTCGCCGCGCTCGCCGCGGTGCTGCCGGACCTGCGCCTGCTGCGCGCGCTGATCGCGCGCGGCGTCGGCCTCAACGACGCCCGCGCCGGGGTGACGCCGCTGCTGGCCGCGACCCGCGACAGCTGGCACGGCCGTCCCGACGCGGTGACCACGCTGCTCGCCAACGGCGCCGACCCGCGCGTGGTCGATGGCGAAGGCAACACCCCGCTGCACCACGCCGCGCGCAGTTCCGATCCCGGCGTGGCCGCGCTGCTGCGCGACGCCGCCGCCGAGATCGATGCGCTGAACCACGAAGGGCTGACCCCGCTCGGCGTGGCCTGCGTCGCCGGCAACTGGCGGCTGGCGAAATTCCTGCTCGAACGCGGCGCCAAGCCCGAACCCGCCGGCGGCCAGCCGGTGCTGCTCGCCGCCGCCGCGACCGAGGAGGACGATGCCGCCGGCGTGCAACTGCTGCTGAAGCACAAGGCCAGGGCGACCACCCGCGACGCGCGCGGGCGCACCGCGCTGCACGAGGCGGCGCTGGCCGGGCACGTGGAGATCATCGAGCTGCTGCTCGCGGCCGGCGCCGAGGTGCAGGCGGTCGACGGCGAAGGCCGGACCCCGTGGCTGGACGCGGCGCGCGGCGGCCGCGCGGCCGCGCTGGAGAAACTTCGCGATGCCGGCGCCGACATCCACGCCACCGACGCGCAGGGCCGCAACGCGCTGATGCAGGCCTGCGCCGCGGAAGTGGTTTCGCCGACCGCGATCCGGCGCCTGCTCGAATGGGGCGTCGAACCCGACCTCGCCGACGCGCACGGCAAGCGCGCGATCGACCTGGCCGCGGAAGCCGGGCGCTGGGCGATCGTGACCGCGCTCGATCCCGACTACGCGCTGCCCGCCGCGGTCGCCGGCGGCAACGACAACGACGACGATGGTGGGGCCGGGCAGGCGCCGCCCGACCGCGCGCCGCTGGAGCTGCTGCGCGACGCGCTGCGCGCCGGCGGTTTCGACGGCCAGGACGCGCTGGCGAAGCTGTGTTCGGCGCAGGAACTCGGCGGCCTGCTGCACGATCCGGAGCTGCGGCTGTCGCCGGTCGCACTGGAGTGGCTGCTTGCGCGTGGCGCCGCCGCGGAAGCGCGCGACGGCCACGGCGACGTCCCGCTGTTCGCCCTGTTCGCGCAGGGCGCGCCGGCGATCGCGTCGATCCGCGCGTTGTTGCGCCGCGGCCTGTCGCCGGCCGGCGCCGGCGGCCTGTCGCGCTTCCTCGCCGCCTGCGCGCAGGACGCGGCGCCCGCGCGCGACATCGAGGCCTGCGCGCTGGAACTGCTCGAACGCGGCGCCGATGCCTTCGCCGATTCGCCGCCGGGCGATCCGGCGCTTTCGCTCGCGGTCCGGCTCGACGCATTGCAATTGCTGGATCGCCTGCTCGACCTCGGCGTCGATCGCGAGACCCGCGACCGCCACGGCATGTCGGCGCTGCACCTGGCCGCGGCGCTGGGCCGGGTCGAGGCGGTGAAGCGTCTGGTCGCGAAGGGCGCCTCGCCCGACGCGCGCGCCGCAGACGGACAGACCCCGCTGGGCGTCGCGCTCGCCAGCGGCCGCCGCGACCTCGCCGACTGGCTCGACTGGCGCGGCTGGCCGTTGCCGAAGCGCGCGCTGCGTCCCGCCGACCTGCCCGCCGCGGCGATGGCCGGCGACATCGACGCGGTGCGCAAGCTGCTCGACCTCGGCTTCGCGGTCGATTCGACCGATGCGCAGGGCTGCACCGCACTGCTGCGCGCGGCCGGCGGCGGCCACCGCGCCGCGGTCGACCTGCTGCTGGCGCACGGCGCCGACCCGCAGCACGCCGCCAACACCGGCGCCACCCCGCTGTCGGCGGCGGTGAGCATGCGCCAGGCCGACATCGTCGAGGCGCTGCTGCGCGCCGGCGCGCAGCTCGAGCACCGCCTGCCCGGCGGCGTCACCGTGCTGATGCTGGCCGCGGCGCTGGGACTTCCCGACATCGCCGCGCGCCTGCTCACCGCCGGCGCCGACGTGCACGCCAGCGACGCGCAGGGCCTCACCCCACTGCACTGCGCGGCGCTGTTCGGCTTCATCGCCCGCGATCGCGCGCGCCTGGTCGCGCTGCTCGACATCCTGCTGCTGGCCGGCGCCGAACCCGAGCGCGTCGCCGCCGGTTCGGTCACGCCGCTGCTGCTGCTGCTCGGCGCGCGCGCCGAGCCCGGCACGGCCTGCGACGAGGACGTGGTGCTGGCCGCGCTCGAGCGCCTGCTCGAGGAAGACGTCGTGCTCGACGTGCAGGATCCGCGCGGCTTCGGCCCGCTGCACCTGGCCGCGCTGCACGGCCTGCTGCGCGTGGTCCAGCGCCTGCTCCGCGCCGGCGCCGACCCGATGCTGCGCGACGGCCTCAACCGTACCCCGCGCGAGGTCGCGGTAATGCGCGGCTTCATCGACGTCGCCGCGCAATTCGACCCGGCCGCGCCCGGCAGCGTGCCGGCGATGGCGAAGTTCCTGCGCGAACCGCGGGCGTAGCCAAGCGCCGCGCCGCCGTCATCTTGTCCGGCCCGTGCACATGGGGTTAGGCTCCGCCGTACCTGCTCATCGGAAGAGGTCCGGACATGAAGCGCATTCTGCTGGGCCTGGTCCTCGTGCTGTTCGCGCTGCCGCTGCAGGCCGGCCGCGGCCCTGGCGCCGTGCGCAAGACCATCGAGTCGAGCATGCTGGTGACGGGCCTGATCGAAGTCGACGAAAATGGTGGTGTCACGAATGTGGAACTGGACCGGCCAGGGGAACTGCCGGAGGGCATACGCGGATTCGTCCCGCGCAACATGATCGAATGGAAATTCGCGCCGACGCTTCTCAATGGCGTCCCGGTCGCGCTGCGCAACCGGTTCGGCGTGCGGCTGGTGGCGCACAAGCAGGAGAACGGCAATTTCAACGTGCGCATCGCCAGCGCCCGCTTCGATCCGATTGCGAAAGCGAAGGAGGACCAGGACCAGCAAACAACCGAGCGCCTCGGGTCTGCGATGACGCCTCCGGTTTTCCCGCCGTCGGCACAGAAGGCCGGTGCGGAGGCTACCGTCTACCTGTTGTTGAAGGTCGGTGCCGATGGAACGGTCCACGAAGTGGCGACCGAGCAGGTGAACCTTTATTTCGTCGCCGGCGCCAATGTCATGGACAAGTGGCGCAAGCTGTTTGCCGACAACAGCATGCGCGCGGCGCGCGGCTGGAGGTTTCCTGCGGATTTCCATCCGGCGCTGGCAACGGATCCCGAGGGCCGCAAGTACTGGGTATCGCGCGTGCCGGTGGATTATCGCTTCAACGACAGCCCGGAGCCGGCTTACGGCCAGTGGGAGACGTATGTCCCCGGTCCGTGGACCCGGGCGCCCTGGCAGACACTGCCCGACATGCCCGCGTTCCGCCCGGATGCCTTGGCGGCGGGCGGCGTGTACCCGCTCGGGGGCGACGAGGAAGGGTTGCGCCTGCTGACGCCGCTGCAGGACGGCTGAACCAAACTTACGAACCCTGCGGCTTGCCCGTCGCCTCGCTCACGTCGGCTTCGAACAGCTTCTCCAGTTCGGCGCGCGAACCCTGCGCGGCGCGCAGCACCGCGTCTGCGTCGTCGTAAACCAGGTGCTGTTCGCGCAGCAGGTTCTCGTCGTGGGTGCGGAAGCGGCGCACGTGGTCGGTGGCGGTTTCCGGCGGCAGGCCCATCGCAACCAGCACCTGCTCGCCCATCTCCAGGCTCGAGCCGAGCGTTTCGCGGAAGGTTTCCGCGCCCAGGTCCATCAGCCGCCATGCGTGCTGGCGGTCGCGCGCGCGCGCCAGCACCCGCGCCTTCGGGTACATGCGCCGGATCAGGCGCGTGGCGCGCACGTTGGCCTCGACGTCGTCGACCGCGATCACGAACACGCCGACGTGCTGGCTGCCGGCCGCGCGCAGCAGCTCGGCGCGGGTGGGGTCGCCGTAGTACAGGCGGTTGCCGAAGCGGCGCAGCGTGTCCACCTGCTCGGCGCTGTGCTCCAGCGCGACGAACGGGATCTTCTGCGCGACCAGCAGGCGCGCGACGATCTGGCCCACGCGGCCCATGCCGGCGATCAGCACCTTCGGGTGGTCGTCGGGGATGGCGTCGAACTCGCGCGCCTCGGGCTTGGACTGCGGCAACTTGTCCAGCAGCCGCGACAGGCCGATCAGCAGCAGCGGGGTCAGCGCCATCGACAGGCCGACGATCGCGACCAGGCGGTCGTGCAGGGCTTCGCCGATCAGCCGCGCCCGGTGCGCGTCGCCGAACACGACGAAGGCGAATTCGCCGCCCAGCCACAACACGCCGCCGAGCATCAGCGACTCGCGCGCGTCCATGCCTTCCTTCCAGCGGCCGGCCGCGTACAGCACCGCGAACTTCACCAGCAGCAGCACCAGCACGCCGCCGGCGATCAGTTGCGGCTCGGCGGCGATGCGGTGCAGGTTGATGCCCATGCCGATGGCGATGAAGAACAGACCCATCAGCAGGCCCTGGAACGGGCGGATCTGCGCTTCCAGTTCGTGGCGGAACTCGGAGTCGGCCAGCAGCACGCCGGCGAGGAAGGCACCGAGGCCGGCGCTCAAGCCCGCCAACTGCATGAACCAGGCCATGCCCAGCACCACCAGCAGCGCGCTGGCGGTGAAGACCTCGGGCATGCGCGTGCGTGCGACCACGCGGAACAGCTGCCGCATCAGCGGCCGGCCGGCCAGCGCGACCAGCGCCAGCGCGCCGAGCCCCTTGGCGATCGCCGGCCAGTGCACGCCGGTTTCGTCGCGCCCGGCCAGCAGGGGTATCGCGGCCAGCAGGGGTATCGCGGCCAGATCCTGGAACAGCAGGATCGCGAAGCCGAGGCGGCCATGGCCGGTGGCCAGTTCCTTGCGCTCGCCCAGCAGTTGCAGGCCGACCGCGGTCGACGACAGCGCCAGCCCCGCGCCGACCACCAGCGCCGCCTGCCACGACAGGTCCAGGCACATCGCGGCGACGCCCAGCAGCAGCGCCGACAGCAGCACCTGCAGGCTGCCGGCGCCGAACACCGGCTTGCGCATCACCCACAGTCGCGACGGCGACAGCTCCAGGCCGATCACGAACAGCAGCATCACCACGCCGATCTCGGCGGCGTTGAGGATGCGGTCGGTATCCTGCACCAGCCGCATGCCGTACGGGCCCAGCGCCACGCCGCTGGCCAGGTAGGCCAGCACCGCGCCCAGGCCGAAGCGCCTGAATACCGGCACCGCCACCACCGCGGCGAGCAGGAAGACCAGGGCCAGATTCAGTCCACCGCCGTGCATGCGCACCTCCTGCGGACATTATGCGTGCGCGGCGTCTGCCGCGGTGCAGTGGGGCGTCCGGTCAATTCCACCATGGTGCAGGCATTCCAGAATCGCTTGCCATCGGGCGAGTGCGGGATGGTCGTTGCATCCCGCGATTGGCTGAGCCGCCCGGCGCGGGTGGGATGCGTTCGGTCCGACACAAAACGCCCCGCGTTGCGGGGCGTTTTGTGTCGCGTCTTCCGGGGAGTTTCAGCGCTTCATCGAGGCGAAGAACTCGTCGTTGGACTTGGTGTTCTTCATCTTGTCCAGCAGGAACTCCATCGCCGCGATCTCGTCCATCGGGTGCAGCAGCTTGCGCAGGATCCAGATCTTCTGCAGCAGTTCCGGTTCGATCAGCAGGTCCTCGCGGCGGGTGCCGGACTGGTTGACGTTGATCGCCGGGTACACGCGCTTCTCGGTGATGCGGCGGTCCAGGTGCACCTCGGAGTTGCCGGTGCCCTTGAACTCCTCGTAGATCACCTTGTCCATCGCGCTGCCGGTGTCGACCAGCGCGGTGGCGATGATGGTCAGGCTGCCGCCTTCCTCGACGTTGCGCGCCGCGCCGAAGAAGCGCTTCGGCCGGTGCATCGCGTTGGCGTCGACGCCGCCGGTCAGCACCTTGCCGCTGGACGGGACGACGTTGTTGTAGGCGCGGGCCAGGCGGGTGATCGAGTCGAGCAGGATGACGACGTCCTTCTTGTGCTCGACCAGGCGCTTGGCGCGCTCGATCACCATCTCGGCGACCTGCACGTGGCGCGCGGCCGGCTCGTCGAACGTGGACGAAATCACCTCGCCGCGCACGGTGCGCTGCATTTCGGTGACTTCCTCCGGGCGCTCGTCGATCAGCAGCACGATCATGTGCACGTCGGGATGGTTGGTCGTGATCGCGGTGGCGATCTGCTGCATCATGATCGTCTTGCCGGCCTTCGGCGGCGACACGATCAGCGAGCGCTGGCCCTTGCCCTGCGGCGCCATCAGGTCGAGGATGCGGCCGGCGATGTCTTCCGACGAACCGTTGCCGCGTTCCAGCACGAAGCGCTTGCGCGGGAACAGCGGGGTCAGGTTCTCGAACAGGATCTTGCCCTTGCTGGCTTCGATCGGCTCGCCGTTGATCGTGTCGACCACGGCCAGCGCGAAGTAGCGCTCGCCGTCCTTCGGCCAGCGGATGCGGCCGGCCAGGTGGTCGCCGGTGCGCAGGTTGAAGCGGCGGATCTGCGACGGCGAGATGTACACGTCGTCCGGGCCGGCCAGGTAGCTCGCTTCCGCGGCGCGCAGGAAGCCGAAGCCGTCGGGCAGGATTTCCAGCACGCCGTCGGCGGCGACGCCTTCGCCGTGGCGGGTCAGCACCTTCAGCAGGGCGAAGATCACGTCCTGCTTGCGCGCGCGGGCCACGCCTTCGTGGATGTTCAGCTGTTCGGCGATGTCGAGCAACTTCTGCGCCGGCATGCGCTTGAGGTCGCCCAGCGAGTACTGCGGGAAGCCTTCCGGCACGCTCGGCTGCTGGCGCGGCACGAACTGGTTGTCGGCGCCTTCGCCGCCGTCCTGCGGCATGCCGTTGTTCTGGTAACGCTCGCGGTTGCGGTCGCGGCGGTTGCGGAAGCGCTCGCGGCGGTTGTTGAAGCGCTGCTGGCCTTCGCCGCGCTGCTGCTGTTCGCCCTCGCCCTGCGGGGCGCCGGCCTCGGCGCCGCCTTCGGCGGCGGCCTGGGCCTGCTCGCGCGGCGGCGCGGCCTCGGCAGGAGCGGGAGCGGGAGCTTCGGGAGCGGCCGTCGAACCGCCAGCGGCGGTCGGGGCGCTTTCGGCCTTGGCTACGCGGGTTTTGCGCACGCGCTTCTCGGCGACTGCGCCGGTGTCTTCGGTGGTATCGGACAAGTGGGAATTCCTCGCGATGGCGAGAGCCGGCTCATGCGGCGGGTGGGAAGAAAGCGGGTCGGATTCAGATGGGTGCGGCGCGTACCCCAGCGCCGGATGGAACGACACTAACACCGCGCCGCGGCGGCGGCAAGCGGGAAGAACGGAGCGGTTCAGCTAGCCGGCCCCGTCGCGCGACGGGGCCGGGAAGGCGCATCAGGCGGTCTGCGCGCCGATGGTCTTGTCGATCATCTGGGTCAGCTGGCCCTTGCCGACCGCGCCGACCTGGGTCGCCTGCACCTGGCCGTCCTTGAACAGCAGCAGCAGCGGGATGTTGCGCACGTGGTACTTGATCGCGGTGGCGCGGCTCTCGTCGACGTTGACCTTGACCACCTTCAGGCGACCGTCGTAGGTGTCGGCCAATTCGTCCAGCACCGGCGAAATCATCTTGCACGGGCCGCACCATTCGGCCCAGAAATCGACCAGCACGGGCTCGCCGGATTGCAGCACGGCGGCGTCGAAATCGGCGTCGCCGACATGGGTCACTTTTTCACTCACTGAGGGTCTCCTGGGGAGGAATCGGACGCGCCGGCCGGGGCGGGGCGCCGCATTGCGTTAGACTTGGGTATTGCGCCAACCCCTTCGAGGGCGCCGGAAGGGCGTCCGGGAGTAGTCCCGGCGGGGTTGTGCGGAAGGTTTCCGATGGCATCGCACGGGCTAGGCATCAGGCGCGCAGTGTGCGACGCCGGCGACGGCGATGCAAGCACGAAACGCGCGAATCCACGCCCGCCCGCGGAACACTGCGGCGCGATGAACAGGCACTGCTAAAGAAGTATTCATGAGCGACAAACCCCTAACCGACATCACCTTCTCCTCGTTCGACCTGCATCCGGCGCTGTTGGCCGGGCTGGAGGCCGCCGGCTTCGCGCGTTGCACGCCGATCCAGGCGCTGACCCTGCCGGTGGCGCTGGCCGGGCGCGACGTCGCCGGGCAGGCGCAGACCGGCACCGGCAAGACCCTGGCCTTCCTCGTCGCCACGATCAACCGCCTGCTGTCGCACCCCGCGCTGGCCGAACGCAAGCCCGAGGACCCGCGCGCGCTGATCCTGGCGCCGACCCGCGAACTGGCGATCCAGATCCACAAGGACGCGGTGAAGTTCGCTTCCGACCTCGGCCTGCGCTTCGCCCTGGTCTACGGCGGCGTCGACTACGACAAGCAGCGCGAACTGCTGCAGCAGGGCGTCGACATCATCATCGCCACCCCGGGCCGGCTGATCGACTACGTCAAGCAGCACAAGGTGGTGTCGCTGCACGCCTGCGAGGTCTGCGTGCTGGACGAGGCCGACCGCATGTTCGACCTCGGCTTCATCAAGGACATCCGCTTCCTGCTGCGGCGCATGCCGATCCGTACCGAACGGCAGACCCTGCTGTTCAGCGCGACGCTGTCGCACCGCGTGCTGGAGCTCGCCTACGAGCACATGAACGAGCCGGAGAAGCTCGTCGTCGAGGCCGAGACCGTCACCGCCGCGCGCGTGCGCCAGAAGCTGTACTTCCCGGCCGACGACGAGAAGATCCCGTTGCTGTTGGGCCTGCTGTCGCGCAGCGAGGGCGCGCGCACGATGGTGTTCGTCAACACCAAGGCCTTCGTCGAGCGCGTCGCCCGCGCGCTGGAACGGGCCGGCTACCGCGTCGGCGTGCTTTCCGGCGACGTGCCGCAGAAGAAACGCGAATCGCTGCTGAAGAAGTTCCAGGCCGGCCAGCTGGAGATCCTCGTCGCCACCGACGTGGCCGCGCGCGGCCTGCACATCGACGGCATCAGCCACGTCTACAACTTCGACCTGCCGTTCGACGCCGAGGACTACGTGCACCGCATCGGCCGCACCGCGCGGCTCGGCGCGGAAGGCGACGCGATCAGCTTCGCCTGCGAGCGCTACGCGATGAGCCTGCCGGACATCGAGGCCTACATCGAGCAGAGCATCCCGCGCGAAGCGGTCACCGCCGAACTGCTGACCGCGCTGCCGCGCCCGGAACGCGCCGCGGCCGCGGCGGGGGCCGACGAGGACGAAGGCGAGAGCATCGGCGAGATCTTCCGCGAGGCGCGCGAGCAGCGCGTGGCCGAGGAGCAGAAGCGCGGCGGCAAGGGCGGCCGTGGCGGTCGCGATGGCCGTCGCGGTCCTTCGACAGGCTCAGGACAGGCTGGCCGCGGTCCGCGCGGCGAACGTCGCGACGGCGACAAGCCGCGCACGCCACGTCCTCCGCGTCCGGAACGGGCTGCCGGCCCCGCCGTCGCCAGCGAAGCCACGAAGCCCGAAGGCGAGCGCCCGCCGCGCAAGCGCCGCCGCCGTCGCCACGGCCGTCCGCTGGAAGGCGCCGACGCGGTGGCCGCACCGGTCGCCGTCGCGCCGGCAAAGCCGGCCGGGCAGCCGGCTGCCGCCAACGATTCCTTCCTGACCCGCCTGGGCCGCAAGCTGAAGTCGCTGGTCGGCGCGTGACCGCCGCGCCCGCGGGCGGCGTCGCCTGGGCGGTGTCCTTCCTCGAATCGAGAATCGGCGACGCTGCGCCGGTGGGAGAGTGGCGCTGGCTGGAGCGCGCGATCCTGCGGCGTGCGGGCCCGGTCCCGCGGCCCGCACGGAATCGGCGGCTCGCGCTAATGCCATAATCGGCCCCCATGAGCGCCGTTCTCCGCTTCGAAAATGTCAGCAAGCAGTATCCCGGCGGCCATGCCGCGCTCGACGACGTCAGCTTCGAGGTCGTGCAGGGCGAAATGCTGTTCGTCACCGGCCATTCCGGCGCCGGCAAGAGCACGCTGCTGAAACTCGTGCACCTGAGCGAGCGGCCGAGCCGCGGCGCGGTGCTGTTCGGCGGGCGCAACCTGCTGAAGGTGCGCGGCGCGCGCATCCCGCTGCACCGGCGCGAGGTCGGCGTGGTCTACCAGGACCATCGCCTGCTGACCGACCGCACCATCGAGGAAAACGTCGCGCTGCCGCTGATCCTGCGCGGCGAGCGCCGCGACCACATCGGCAAGCGCGTGCGCGAGGTGCTGGCCAGGCTCGGCCTCGGCCACCGCGGCCGCGCGCTGCCGTCGCAGCTGTCGGCCGGCGAGCAGCAGCGCGTCGGCATCGCCCGCGCCATCGTCGGCGAACCGCGGCTGCTGGTCGCCGACGAGCCGACCGGCAACCTCGACCCGACCCTGGCCGCCGAGATCATGTCGCTGTTCGCGTCGATGCCCGAGCGCGGCACCAGCGTGCTGGTGGTCAGCCACGACCTGGCGCTGATCAAGAAGATGAAGAAGCGGGTGCTGGTGCTCGACCACGGCAAGCTGGTCGACGACATTTCCCCGGACGACCTGGCGGAGTGACGCGGATGAGCGAAACAACCGTCAACGTGCGTGCGCCGGGACCGCGTTCCGGCTTCGGTATCTGGCTCGACCAGCACCTGTACAGCTTCGTCTCCAGCCTCGGCCGCGTCGTGCGCAGGCCGTGGGCCACGCTGCTGACCGTCGGCGTGATGGCGGTGGCGTTCGCGCTGCCGCTGGGCCTGTGGCTGGCGCTGGGCAACGTGCGCCATTTCGCCGGCAGCGTGCAGCAGTCGCGGCAGATCGACCTGTTCCTGAAGCAGGACGTCGATGCGGCGCGCGCGCAGGCGCTGGCCGCGCAACTGCGCGGCCGCGGCGACGTGGCCGGCGTCGAGCTGCGCACGCCGCAGCAGGGGCTGGCCGAGTTCCGCGAGCTCAGCGGCCTGGGCGAAGCGATCGATGCGCTCGACGGCAACCCGCTGCCGTTCCGCCTGTCGGTCACGCCGAAGCAGGACGGGACCACGCTGGCGCAGGCGCTGCAGAACCTGCCCGAGGCCGATCTGGTGCGCCACGACGCGGTATGGCGGCAGCGCCTCGACGGCTGGCTCGGCTTCGGCGAGCGCCTGGCCTGGGTGCTCGCCGCGCTGTTCGGCCTCGGTGCGTTGCTGGTGGTCGGCAACACCGTGCGCCTCGACATCCAGTCGCGGCGCGAGGAGATCGGCGTGCTGCAGCTGCTCGGCGCCAGCGATGGCTTCATCCGCCGGCCCTTCATCTACCTCGGCGCGTGGTACGGACTGGCCGCCGGCGCGCTGGCGCTGGGCCTGCTGCTCGCCGCCGACGTCGCGCTGCGCGAGCCGCTGGCGGCGCTGGCGCGCAGCTACGGCAGCCGTTTCGCCCTCGGCGGGCTCGATCCCGCGCATGCCGCGATCGTGCTGGCGGCCGCGACCGCGATCGGCTGGCTCGGCGCGTGGCTGGTGACCGGGCACTTCCTGCGCCAGACTAGGCCGACCGAAATCTGAGCATCCGAACATCGAACACGCCATGTCCGAACAGGAACTGCGCCATCTGATCAGCGACGCCCCGCGGGTAATGGTGGTCGACGGCTCGAAGCTGGTGCGCAAAATGATCGGCGACGTGCTGAAGCGCGAGTTGCCGGGCGTCGAGATCGTCGGCTGCTCCAGCCTGGCCGAGGCGCGCGCGGCGCTGGCCGCGGGCCCGGTCGACCTGGTCACCACCGCGCTGGCGCTGTCCGACGGCGACGGCATGGAAGTCGCGCGCAGCGTGCGCGAATCGGTCGGCCAGGCCTACGTGCCGGTGATCGTGGTTTCGAGCGATGCACAGCAGCACCTCGAGGAGCGCCGCTTCACCGAATTCGTCACCGATTACTTCGACAAGTCGCTGGGCCACGAGGCGCTGGCGACCTTTATCCTCGGCTACGTGCGGCCGCAGCCGGTGCCGGACGCGACCGTGCTGTACATCGAGGACAGCCGGGTCGTCGCCGAGGCGACCAAGCGCATGCTGCTGCGCCACGAACTGAACGTGGTCCACGTGATTACGGCCGAAGAGGCCTTCGCCCTGCTCACCGCCGAATCGCTGGGCCTGGCCACGCGCCACTTCGACTTGGTGCTGACCGACGTGACCCTGAAGGGCGAGCTCAGCGGCCTGGACGTGGTGCACCGCGTGCGCGTCGACTTCGGCTACGGCAAGCGCCGCCTGCCGATCCTGGTGATGACCGGCGACAGCAACCGCGACAACCAGAGCGCGCTGCTGCAGGCCGGCGCCAACGATCTGGTGCTGAAGCCGATCGAGGAGCGGCTGCTGGTGACCAAGGTGCTGTTCCAGTTGCGGTTGGCACGGATGCAGAAGCAGTAAGGCGGGAGCAGACATGCCCTTGCTTCATCCGATATCCATGTACTCCCGATAGTCTCCGATAGGGCATCCAGGCAATGGGTACTGCGGCTTGGGTTTGTTTTGATTGCCGTTCCGCTGTCCGGCGTTCTACTGCCTATGCGGGTGAGGTGGCGTGCCCAACCTGCGGCAAACCCTGCACCTATCTCGGCTACAAGATCCCCGTGCCTCCCAAGGAAAAGAAGCGGGAGTGGACCGATCTACGCGAACAGCTCGCTCGGGAGCGCATGGAGCGTGAGTTGGCTGCTGACGTGTCCGCGGTTCGCCAAAGACATGATCTCGAGCAAGAGATTGCCCGGCTTGAGGCGATGCCTGTCAACGAAGGTCGAACCAAGGCCATCCGATTGCTTCGCAGGCGCCTTTCCGGGTCAAATGCCTGATGGCTCCTTGAGGGCCGGGATCGCCGCGCTCGACTGAATCCAACTCCCCCTAGTTTTTCCAGAACGATGTCCGACGAAGACCGCATCAAGCTCGAACCCTCGTGGAAGGCGCATGTCGGCGACTGGCTGCTGCGCCCGGAGATGCGCGCGCTGTCGGAGTTCCTGCGCCAGCGCAAGGCCGCCGGCGCGCGGATCTTCCCGCCGGGGCCGCAGATCTTCGCCGCGTTCGAGGCGACGCCGTTCGATGCGGTAAAGGTCGTCATCCTCGGCCAGGACCCATACCACGGCCATGGCCAGGCGCACGGCTTGTGCTTCTCGGTGCCGCCGGGCGTGCCGCCGCCGCCGTCGCTGGAAAACATCTTCAAGGAGATCCAGGGCGACCTCGGCATCCCGCGCCCGGACCACGGCTACCTGATGCCGTGGGCGGAGCAGGGCGTGCTGCTGCTCAACGCGGTGCTGACCGTCGAGGAAGGCCGCGCCGGCGCGCATGCGAACAAGGGCTGGGAAGGCTACACCGACCACGTCATCGAGACGCTGTCGCGCGAGCGCGAGCACCTGGTGTTCCTGCTGTGGGGCAGCTACGCGCAGGCCAAGGGCAAGATCATCGATGCGCAGCGCCACCGCGTGCTGCGCGCGCCGCACCCGTCGCCGCTGTCGGCGCACCGGGGCTTCTTCGGTTGCGGGCATTTCTCCGCGGCGAACCGCTACCTGCAGCAGCACGGGCAGGCGCCGATCGATTGGCGCCTGCCGCCGCGCAGCGAATTGCAGCCGTGACCCGCGGCCGGACCGGGCTCAGCGTTTCTTTTTCTTCTTCTTCGCCGGTGCGGGCGCCGGCCGTCGCTTCTGCGGCGGGCTGACCGGCGGCGCCTCGATCCTTTCGACGGACGCGGCCTTCAGTTCCGTTTCCATCTGCTGCAGCATCGGCAGCATCTTCTGCTGGATCGCCGCCATCAGCTCCTGCATCAGCACCGGGTTTCGGTCGAGCATGCGCTGGCCGGCCTTGCTCTCGTAGAACTTGGCGATGGCGCGCACGTCGTCGCGGTCGAAGTTGCGGCGGTACACCTCGATGTACAGCGGCTTCATTTCCTCCCAGGCCAGGGTCTTGCGCACGATCTCGCTGGTGCGCGCCTGGATGTCGGCTACCTCGGCCTTCTGCGCCTCGCTCAGTTCCTTGCCCGCGGTGATCTGCTCGAACTGCTGGCGCTGCACCGTCTCGATCTGCGGCTGGATCGCGACCAGCATGCTTTCCGCGCGGGTGGCCCTGAGCAGGCGTTCGATGTCGGCCTCGCTGGGCTCCGCGGCGATGGCGGGCAGGGCGAGGACGACGTACAGCACGGGAACGAGGAAGCACAGGCGCATGCGGGGACGGGAGTGCGAAGGAAGCGGCATGTTGCCCAGCAAAACGTAAACCCACGGTTAAGTCGCGCCGGAACGGCGCGCCGGACCGTTGTCGCCGGGCCGGCATCCGCCTGTCCTACAATGCCCGCATGGGGAGCGGACCGCTGCACATCACGCCGACGCTGACGATACCGGACGACGAGCTGGTCGAACGCTTCGTGCGCGCCAGCGGCGCCGGCGGGCAGAACGTCAACAAGGTCGCGACCGCGGTCGAATTGCGCTTCGACCTGGCCAACTCGCCGTCGCTGCCGGAGCCGCTGCGCGCGCGCCTGCTGGCCAGGCGCGACCGCCGCCTCACCGACGACGGCGTGCTGGTGATCGAGGCGCAGCGCTTCCGCACCCAGGAGCGCAACCGCGACGACGCGCGCGAACGCCTGGCCGCCTTCGTCGCGGCCGGCCTGTCGGTGCCGAAGCCGCGCGTGGCGACCAAGCCCAGCCGCGCGGCGAAGCAGCGGCGCTTGACCGCCAAGCGCGAACGCGGCGAAATCAAGCGCGGCCGCTCGCGCGGCAGCCACTGGGAGTGATTGCTTGAAGGAACGGGCACCCGTCGTCCCCGCGACCCCGCCGAACATGCCGCGGGTCAGGCCGAACCGCTTCGCCCGCTGGCTGGGCCGCAGCGTGCTGCGCCTCGGCGGCTGGCGCGTGGTCGGCGAATTCCCCGACCTGCCGAAGCTGGTGATCATCGCCGCGCCGCACTCGTCGAACTGGGACGGCATCTGGGGCATGGCGGCGAAGATCGCGCTGGGCGTGCGCGTCCACGTGCTCGGCAAGGCGCAGCTGTTCTGGTGGCCGCTGGGCCCGATCCTGCGCAAGCTCGGCGCGGTGCCGATCGACCGCAGCGCGGCGCACGGCACCGTCGGCCAGGCCATCGACCTGATCAGCGGCTCCGAACGAATCTGGTACACGCTGGCGCCGGAAGGCACGCGCAAGCGGGTGGAGAAGTGGAAGAGCGGCTTCCTGAAGATCGCCCGCGGCGCCGGCGTGCCGGTGCTGATGGTGTACTTCCACTACCCGGAAAGGATCATCGGCATCGGCGACCTGTACTGGCCCACCGACGATGCCGCGGCCGACATGGCGCGCATCCGCGAATGGTACCGGCCGTGGATGGGCAAGAACCGCGGCACCACGTGAGCGTGGTGCGGGCGGCATCCGGCGCGTTGGCACCGGATGCCGGTAATCACAGTTTTTCGCCGCCGAACTTGTAGGTGAAGTTCAGGTAATAGCTGCGGCCCAGCGAATCGAACCACGAGATGTCGTAGTACGGGTACGCGGTGTAGGTCGGATCGCGCGGCGGCATCTCGTCGGTCAGGTTGTCCACGATCAGCGAAATCCGCGCGTGGTTGCTGATGTTGTAGGCCAGCGTCGCGTTGTAGCGGTAGGTGGCCTCGATCCACGGGCCCGGATCGCCCTCCTCCCAGACTTCGTCGTAGGACCAGCCGTTGGGCAGCCGGCCCAGGCGCTGGCCGTGCAGCGTGGCCGCCCAGCCGTTGCGCTCCCACGACACGTTGGCGCTGGCCTTGGTCCGCGGGATGTCGTAGCCGCTGTTGATCACGAACTCGTCGATGGTCAGGTCGCCGGCGTAGACCTGGATGTCGTGCGCATGCACCCAGGTGTAATCGCCGCCGAAGCGGAACGTGCCGATGCCGGTCTCCAGCCGGTAATGCACGCTGAAGTCGACGCCGCTGGTGCTTTCGCGGGCGATGTTGATCGGGTTGACGTAGACGCCGTAGATGGAACCGTTGGCCAGCCGGGTGATGCGCGACAGCGCGTCGACGCAGGTCGGCGAGGACGGATCGAGCTCGCCGAGCCGGCAGTCGGCCTCGTTGCGCATCACCTCGTCGGCGCGCAGGTCCTGCACCTGGTCGCGCATGTCGATGTCGAACCAGTCCAGCGAGAAGTCCAGGGCCGGCAGCGGCGACCACACCACGCCGGCGGTCCACGAGGTGCTGGTCTCCGGGTCCAGGTCGAGGTTGCCGCTGCGGCCGCGGATGATGCCTTCGCCGCTGTAGCTGCAATCGTCGATCGCCTCGTCCGGTTCTTCGGTCGCGCAGCGGTAATAGTCGGTGACCGAGGTTTCGTCGTTGCCGGGGCCGGCGTACAGGTAGTGCAGGTCGGGCGCGCGGAACGCGGTGCCGTACGAGCCGCGCAGCAGCAGCGATTCGAGCGGGCGCCATTCCACGCCCGCGCTCCAGGTGAACTTGCCCGGGTCGCGCCCGGAATAGCGGTACTGGTCGTAGCGGCCGGCCGCGCTCAGGTTCAGGCCCTGCAGCAGCGGCAGGCGCAGTTCGCCGGCCAGCGCCCAGCGGTAGCGGTCGCCGTGGCCGTCGGAATCCTTCCAGCTGTAGTAGTAGTACTGCGTCGCCAGCGGGTCGGGATTGAGGTCGTAGGCCTGGTTGCCGAGTTCCGCGGTGGCGGCGAAGCCGGCCGGTCCGCCGGGCAGGCGGAACAGCTCGGTGTTGGTGACGGTGAACGCCAGCGTGTCGGTGCGCGATTCCGGGTGGTAGACCGTGTCGGCGGCGATGGCGTCGTATTCGGCGCGGGTCAGCGGCGTGTACAGGCGCGCCGGATCCGCGTCGAAGACCGGATAGCCCCAGTCCTCGTTGAAGCCGACCTGCGGCCCCAGGAACAGGTCGTTGGCGGCGGAAGCGACGATCTGCGGCCAGCTGATCCGCGACCGGTACTGCGAATGGCTCAGCGAAGCCTCGTAGTCCCAGTCCCGCGCGAACGTGCCCTTGAAGCCGGTGGTCAGGCCCAGGGTCTTCTGCACGTTGCGGATCGTGCCGTTTTCCAGCCCGCCCATTTCCTCGGGGCTGAACTGGCGCTGCCAGTATTCGACCTGGTCGGTGGCCTGGTTGTAGAAATAGCCCTCCTCGTTGCCGTCCGGCGCCATGTAGCTCCACGCGGTCACGTCGCGGAACAGCGCCAGCTTGTGGTGGCCCAGTTGCAGGTCGGCGAACCATTCGCTGCCGTTGTCGAAGAGGTAGCTCATCGACGCGTAGGCGTTGACGCCCTGGCGCCGGCTGATGATGGTGCCGTAGCCGATCGATTCGTCGCTGCCGCAGTAGTAGCCGGGGCCCCAGTCGTCGAGTTCGTCGCTCCAGTCGCCGTAGCGAGGGCGCGAGGCGTAATAGGTGCTGCCGTCGTTGAGGTGCGACAGCGCGGCGCAGGCGTCGGCGCCGGGGTCGAGGTAGGTGTCCCACCAGTCGGTGCGCAGGAAGGCGCGGCGCGCGATCCGCGAGCCCGTGGTCGGCGCGTCCTTGGTCGAATCCTGGATGCCGCGCTCGTAGGCCCACAACGGCTTCTGGCTGATCAGCTCCGCGCCGAACACCGAGTTGAAATTGCCGCGCGAGAAGCCGCCGGACAGGCTGTAGTCGAACGATTCGCCGCCGCCGCGGCTGGTGTCGCCGTAGCGGAAGTCCACGGTGACGCCGTCGGCCTTCCGCTTCAGGATGAAGTTGACCACGCCGGAGATCGCGTCCGAACCGTAGATCGCCGAGGCGCTGCCGGTCAGCACTTCGATCCGGTCGACCATGCCCAGCGGGATGTTGGAGATGTCGGTGAAGTTGCTGCGGCCCTTGAACGGCAGCGGGAAGTCGGCGATGCGGCGGCCGTTGACCAGCACCAGGGTGTGGTTCGGGCCGAGCCCGCGCAGGTCCACCTGCTGCGCGCCGGGCGAGAAATCGGCGCCGCTGGCCGATTGCTGGCTCTGGGTCTCGCCGCCGTTCTGGGTCATCGCGCGCAGCACGTCGGGCACCGTGGTGAAGCCGCTGGCGCGGATGTCCTCGGCGGTGATCACCGTCACCGGCGCCGGGCCTTCGACCTGCGCGCGCGGGATACGCGAACCGGTGACCTCGACGGCCTGCAGTTCCTGCACTTCCGGCGCGTCTTCGGACGCAGCGGGGGCGGATTGGCCGTTCGATGCCGGCCGGGCGGCCGGCCGCGACGGCGCGGCCGGCGCCTTGCGCTCGACGATCACCACCGCGCCGGAGGCATCGCGTTGCGCGGCGAAGCCGCTGCCGCGCAGCAGCTGGTCCAGCGCCTCGTCGGCCGAGCGCGCGCCGTGCGCGCCGGGGGTGCGCAGGCCGCGCAACCGGTCGGCGCGATAGACGAATTGCGCGCCCGACTGCCGCGCCAGCGCATCCAGTGCGGCGACCAGGTCGCCGGCGGGAATGTCGATGGGCGGGGGCGCGGTTTGCGCCTGGGCGGCGAGGGCGACGGAACAGGCCAGGGCCAGGCTCGACAGCAGGGCACGGATCGGACGCATCGATTTCCCCACGGGCGCACGGGACGGCACCCTCTCCTTTGACATGGACGAACGAGCCGCGCGAATCCCGCCCGCCGCGGCGACGGCTCAGCGGCTGTGCAGCACGATGCGTTCGCCGTCGGCCTCGGCGCGCACCGGGAAGCCCTGCTCGAGCAGGCGCACGAAGGCCTCGGCGTTGGACCAGCGGAAATTGCCGCCGACGCGCAATGCCGCCGCGTCCGCGTCGGCGATCACGATCTTGCGCGTGCCGTAGCGGTTGAATTCGGCCGCGGCCTCGGCCAGCGGGGTGTCGTGGAAGCTCAGGTAGCCGCTGCGCCAGCCGAGTTCGCGTTCCGCGGCCTCGACCCCGGCGCTGCGCACCAGCACGCTGCCGCGGCTGGCCACGGCGATGCTGCCGGCCGGCAGCAGCGTGCTGGGCTGCGCGGGCTGGCCACCGTCGGCCGCGGTTTCCAGCCTCACCGTGCCTTCGGTCACCACCACGCGCACGCCGGCGTCGTCCCGGCGCACCGCGTAGCGGGTGCCGACCGCGGTCGCGCGGCGGTTGCCGGCGACGACCACGAACGGGCGCGACGCATCCTTGGCGACTTCGAAGAAGGCCTCGCCGCGCTGCAATTCGATGCGGCGCCTGGCGCGGGTGAAACCGACCTCGACGCGGCTGTCGCTGCTCAGGGTCAGGCGCGAGCCGTCGCCGAGCGCGAGCGTGCGCAGTTCGCCGGTCGCGGTCGCGTAAGCCGCCTGCTCGGTCGGCGCGTAGCGGAACCAGGCCCAGCCGAGCGCACCGGCGAGCAATGCGACCGCTGCCAGCGCGGCATGGCGCGACGGATGCGCGGCGCGTGCCGGCGGTCTCGGTGCGAACTGCAGCTTGCCCGGGTCGACCCATGCGCCGGCCGTCGCGGGCGCGGCATCGGCGGGGGCGAGATCCGACTGCGACCATTGCCCGCGCGGCGGGATCGTGCCGGCCGGGACGCCGGCGCCCAGCGCCTTCAGCCGCCCGGCCTGCCGCCAGGCCGCTTGCAGCCGCAGCCAGGCCACGCGATGCGCGGTCGCGGCCGCGAGCCAAGCGTCGAGTTGCGCCTGGTCGTCCGCGTTCCAGGCCCCGCCATCGCGCCGGGCCAGCCAGGCGGCGGCAGCCTGCTCAATCCTGGCGCTGTCCACGGCCATCTTCCTCAGGGTCGGCTCCGCGCCGCGGCGCTTCGGCCTGCGCGGGCAGGCCGTAGAAATGCTCGGCGATCAGCCGTGCGCCCTTGGCAACGTGCTTTTCCACGGTTTTCTCGCTGATGCCCAAGCGCATGGCCACCTCCCTTTGCGGCAGTTCCTCGACCCGGCGCAGCCAGACCACCTCCCGGCAGCGCTCGGGCAGGCGGTCGAATGCCTCGGCCAGCCGCTTGAGCACCTGCCGCCCGCCCAGCCAGTGTTCCGGCGAAGCCTCCTCTACCAAGACGTTCAGCGCGTCCAAATCACCCATCGTTTCGATCGACACCACGCGCGCGCGCCGCCGGCGGTCGGCCATCAGGTGCCGGGCGGTGGCGAACAGGAACGACTTCGGCGCGGTCGGCAGCGCCTTGCCCGCGGCTTCGTACACGCGCACGTAGGTTTCCTGGCGCAGGTCGTGGATTTCCGCGGCGTGCGGCCAGCAGCGACGCAGGTAATGCACCAGCGCACGTTCGTGCACCAGGATCTCGCGGGCGAACCAGTCGTCGAGGGAATCGTCCATCGCCGCAACATTAACCCAGCACGGGCCGGGGGCGCGGCAGCGGGAAAACCCGCGGCCGTTCGTCTGGTTATGCTGCAGGCCGGTATCGGCCGCTTCCCGAACGAGGTATCGCCCCGTGCAACGCAATCCCGTCGTGTCCCGCCTGCTGGCCGCGCTGTTCGGCCTGCTGCTGTCGCAATCGGCCGCCGCCACGGCCTACCAGCACTTCCTCATCGGCGATCCGGCTGCGCCGACGCCGGGCAAGGTGGCGCCGGGCCTGTTGCTGGCCGGCGGCGGCGACCGCAACCGCGACGCGGTGCGCTGGTTCCTGGACAAGGCGGGCAACGGCCACGTGGTGGTCCTGAGCGCTTCCTACACCACCGAGATTGCCGACGAGTTCTACAAGGACGTCGGCGGCGTCGCTTCGGTCGAAACCTTCGTGTTCTCCGGTCGCGCGGACGCCGACGACCCGAAGATCCTCGCCAGCCTGGCGAAGGCCGACGGCATCTTCATCGCCGGCGGCGACCAGTCGCGCTACGTGCGCTACTGGCGCGGCACGCCGGTGGCGGCCGCGCTGGACGCGCACGTGCGCGCGGGCAAGCCGCTGGGCGGCACCAGCGCCGGCCTGGCGATGCTCGGGGAATACCTGTACGGCGCGATGGACGGCGGCAGCCTGCGCAGCCCCGCGGCGCTGGCCGATCCGCTGGGCCCGGCGACGACCATCGAAACCGGCTTCCTGCACCTGGCCCTGCTGAAGGGCGTGGTCACCGACAGCCATTTCACCGAGCGCGAGCGGCTAGGCCGGTTGTTCGCCTTCCTCGCCAAGGCGGAGGCGCTGGACGGCGGCGGGCCGCTGGTCGGCGTCGGCGTCGACGAGAGCGCGGCGCTCGCGGTCGAGGCCGACGGCAGCGCGCGCGTCTACGCCACCGATCCCGATGGCGGCGCCACCGTGGTGCGCGGGGGCTTCGGCGCGCAGCAGCCGGGGCGGCCGCTGCGCGCGGCGCGCATCGATACCGTCGGCGTCGGCGCCGGTTCGGTCCTGCACCTGCCGGAAGGCCGCGTCGATGCGCCGGCTTTCCGCCGCAGCTATCGCGTGGACAATGGCCGCATGAGCGAACTGTCGATCTCGCCGGTACTGGTGATCCACGGCGGCGCCGGCGTCACCCGGCTGGAGCCGGGCGAAGAGAAGCGCGCGCGCGCGGCGCTCGAGAAGGCCCTGCGCGCCGGCCACGCGCGGCTGGCCGGCGGCGGGCCGGCGGCGGGCCGGCGCTGGACGCGGTGACCGCGGCGATCACCGTGCTCGAGGACGACCCGCGTTTCAACGCCGGCAAGGGCGCGGTGTTCACCCACGACGGCCGCAACGAACTCGACGCGTCGATCATGGACGGCGCCACGCTGCAGGCGGGTGCGGTCGCCGGCGTGCACCGGGTCAGGAACCCGATCCTGCTGGCGCGCGCGGTGATGGAGAAGTCGAAGCACGTGATGCTGGCCGGCGACGGCGCGGAGATCTTCGCGGAGGAAGCCGGCATCGAGCTGGTCGACCCGGCGTACTTCCGCACCGAAAAGCGCTGGCAGCAACTGCAGAAGGCGTTGCGGGAAGAGGCGGCGAAGCAGGCGCACAGCGACATCGAGACCGCCAAGCACTTCGGCACGGTCGGCGCGGTCGCGCTGGATGCGCAGGGCAACCTTGCCGCGGGCACCTCGACCGGCGGCATGACCAACAAGCGCTACGGGCGCATCGGCGATTCGCCGGTGATCGGCGCCGGCACCTACGCCAACGCGAAGTGCGCGGTGTCCGGCACCGGCTGGGGCGAGTTCTACATCCGCACCGCGGCCGCGCACGACATCTGCGCGCGGGTCGAATACGCCGGGCAGACCGTGCGGCAGGCCGCGGAAACCGTGATCAACGGCGTCATCCCGAAGGCCGGCGGCGACGGCGGCGCGATCGCGCTGGGCGCCGACGGCAGCTTCGCCGCGCCGTTCAACACCGAAGGCATGTACCGCGGCTGGATCGGCGCCGACGGCGTGCCGCACGTGGCGATCTACGGGGACGAGGCGCTGCCGCAGCCGTAGCGCTCACGCCGCGCGGCCGAAGGCCGCGCGTTCCTCCTCGTCGAGCGCGGGCACGACCGCGCGCCGTTCGCGCGCCGATGCCGCGCCCGCTTCCAGCACCGCCATCACCGCCAGCGCCTGCGCGTCGGTCACCGGCGACGGCGCGCCGTCGCGGATCGCGTCGCGGATGCCGGCGTAGTAGCGGCGCTGGTCGCCGGCGGGCACGGCGATCCTTTCGGCCGCTGCGTCGCCCGGGTACAGCAGCAACGGGTCGTCGTCGACGCCCCAGCCCGCGTCGCCCGGCCTGAGGCCGGCGAGCAATTGCGCTTCCTGCGGATCGAGGCGCTGCTTCACCGCGCTGCCCCGGGTGCCGTGCACGGTGAAGCGCGCGCTGCCGCCGGCGACCAGCATGCCGGCGTGCAGGACCACGCGCAGCCTTTCGTAGCGCAACACCGCGTGCGCCCAGTCGTCGGCCTGCGCGCCGGGGCGCAGCGCGGCGAGGTCGGCCTGCACGTCGAGCGGCAGGCCGAACAGCTGCAGCGCCTGGTCGATCAGGTGCGGGCCGAGGTCGAACCAGAGGCCGCCGCCGGGCTGCGCGCTCTCGCGCCAGCGCGCGCGCACCTGCGGGCGGAAGCGGTCGAAGTGCGATTCGAAGTGCGCGACCTCGCCGATGCGCCCGCTGGCGATGGCCTGGCGCACGCCGAGGAAGTCGCTGTCCCAGCGCCGGTTGTGGAACACGGAAAGCAGACGCCCGTGTTCCTTCGCCAGCGCGCGCAACGCGCGCGCCTCGGCCAGGTCGAGGGCGAACGGCTTGTCGACGACGACGTGCCTGCCGGCGCGCAGCGCGGCCGTGGCCAGCGGCGCGTGCTGCGCGTTCGGCGCGGCGACCACCACGACGTCGATGCCGTCGGCTTCGATCGCCCGCAGCGGATCGGCGACGACTTCGACGTCCGGCAGGTCGGCGTGCACGGCGTCGGCGCGGCTCGAGGCGACGCAGGCCAGTTCCAGCCCCGGCGTGGCCGCGAGCAGCGGCGCATGGAAGGTCTTGCCGGCGTAGCCGTAGCCGACCAGCGCGACGCGCGGCGCGGTGCGCTCAGGCACGCAGCGCCTCCGCGTGCAGGTCGCTGCGGTTCTGCACGCCCGCGCGCCGGTGCAGCCATTCGCGGAACAGCTTCAGGCCCGCGTGCTCCGCCGAGCGCGGCGGGTACACCAGGTAATGCGCGTAATCGGTTTGCAGCGAGCGCCCGGTCACCGGCACCAGCAGCCCGCCCTCGACCAGCAGCCGCGCGCGGGTGATCCGTCCCAGCGCGATGCCGACGCCTTCGACCGCGGCGCGGTGCAGCGCCTCGGAGTCGTCGAAGTTGGCGGCGAAGCGCGTCGGCTGCGGCGTGCCGTGGCGCGCCGACCAGCGCCCCCAGTAATCGTCGTCGGTGCCGAGCAGCGGCCAGTCGTGCAGCGTTTCCAGGGTCGGCTCGCCCAGCCGGTCCTTCAGCCGCGCCAGCAGCGCCGGGCTGGCCAGCGGCACCAGCACTTCGTCGAACAGGTGCTCGACGACCAGGCCGGGCCAGCGCCCCGAGCCGGTGCGCAGCGCCGCGTCGATGTCGGCCTGGCGGTCGAAGTCGACCAGCGCCACGTCCGAATGCAGGCTCAGTTCCAGCTGCGGGTGCAGGGCGAGGAACTCGCCGAGCTGCGGCACCAGCCAGGCCGAGGCCATCGACGGCACCAGGCTGATCCGCAGCACGTCGTCGCGGCGCGCGGCGAACGGGCGCAGCGCCTGTTCGATCGCCTCCATGTGCGGGGCGATGCCCTCGAGCAGACGGCGGCCGTCGTCGGTCAGCTTGATCCCGCGCGAATTGCGCTCGAACAGGGTGCGGTTGAGCCGGCCTTCCAGCGCCTTGATCTGGTGGCTCAGCGCGCTGACGGTCAGGTGCAGCGATTCGGCCGCGCGCGACAGGTTGCCGCTGCGCGCGGCGGCGAGGAAGCCTTGCAGGGCGTGCAGCGGTGGGCGTGACATCGGATCGGACTTGAATGGAATCGAAGGCAGGCTTGCGGAAATGGCGATTTCCAGCAGTGCAGCACCGGATTACCTTCTACTCCGTTCAATAGGCGGGCGCAATCCCGCGCCCGGAACGCGACGGAGGCCACCATGAGCCTGTTCAAGAGCCTGCTGTTCCTGCACGGTCATATCGTGCGCCCCGAAGACGTGGAGTTGCTCGCCCGCGATGCGGCGCCGCAATCGCCGGCCGACCTGCCCGGGCCGCTGCATTGGCTCGGCGGCCGGCGGCTGCGCGCCAGGCGCCACCACGGCGCCGACGATGCGTCCGGGCTGCCGCCGATCACCCGCGAGCCGGTGCCGCGCCGGCCCGAGCTCGCGGGCTGCGGCTGAGCCGCGCCGCGATCGCCGCGATCTCCGCATTCGCCGGCGAGCCGATCGGGCGCGCCCGCTATTACGACATCGACCAGGACTACCTGCTCGGTTTTCCCGAGGAGGTGGAACATTTCGAAGTCGTCGGCGCGTGGGGGCCGTCGGGCGGGACAGGCGCCGCGCCGCGGCGCTCACCGCTCCGAATGCCCGGCCTCGTCATATTCGCGCGGGTGGAACAGGTCGGGCCTGATCAGTTCGACGAAGGCGCGCGCCTGCGGCGACAGGTACTTGCCCTTGCGCACGATCACGCCGTAGGTGCGCGGCGGGAACCATTCGCTCAGCGGGCGCACCGCCAGCCGCTCGCGGTCGGCGTCGCTCAGGCAGATCGAGCTGACGATCGAGATGCCCATGCCCATCGCCACGTACTGCTTGATCACCTCCCAGCCGGTCAGTTCCAGCGCCACCGTGTACGGCACCCGGTTCTTCTGGAACACCAGGTCGATCAGGCGGTAGGTCACCTGCCGTTTCGGCGGCAGGATCAGCGGGTGCGGCGACAGGTCGTGCAGCTCCAGATCGCGCTTGCCGGCCAGCGGATGCCCGCGCGGCACGATCAGCATCGGTTCGAAGCGGTACACCGGCTCGTAGCTCAGGTCGGCCGGCACGTCGAGCATCGAGCCCACCGCCAGGTCGACCGCGTCGGCGCGCAGCAGGTCGGCGCCGTCGGCGCTGATCGCCGGGTGCAGGGTCAGGCGCACGTCCGGGTGCTGCGCGCGGAACGCCTCGACGATGCGCGGCAGCAGGTAGAGGATGGTCGAACTGTTGGCGGCGACGTTGAGCTCGCCCTTGTCCAGCCCGCGCACCTTGTCCCGGAACTCGGTGGCCAGCCCGTCCATGCCCTCGACCAGCGGCTGGGCCAGGTCGTGGAGCAGCTGGCCCTCGCGGGTCGGCGACATGCGCCGGCCGGAGCGCTCGAACAGGACCACGCCGAATTCGCGCTCCAGCGCCTGCAGCTGCTGGGTGACCGCCGGTTGGCTGATGAACAGGGCCTGCGCCGCCCGCGAAACCGAACCCAGCCGCACCGTCTGGCAGAAGGCGCGCAGCGGCTTCAGCCGGTCGGACTTGTAGGCAAAGCGCGGAGCGGCGGACTCCCGGGCAGACATATCGAATACCACATAAGCAATTCTTATAAATTGAATTGCAATAACTGAATTGTCAAATAGTTTGCTGCGGCGCACCGTGACGGCTCACCCACCGAACCGGAGCCTTCGATGCCTGCCCCCGCCTACGCGCTGCCGGAACGCGAAACTTCCCCCCACGACCGCGCCACCCCGGGCATCGCCCTGACCGCCAACCGCGCCGGCCAGGCCGAACTGCTGCCGCCGGGCCTGCTGGCCCTGCTGGTCACCCTGCACCGCGCCGTCGAGCCCGCCCGCCAGGAGCGGCTGGCCGCGCGCCGCCTGCGCCAGGCCTTCTTCGACGGCGGCGGCCTGCCCGACTTCCGCGAGGACACCCGCGCGATCCGCGAAGGCGACTGGCAGGTCGCGCCGCTACCGGCCGCGCTGCAGGACCGCCGCGTCGAGATCACCGGCCCGGTCGACCCGAAGATGGTGATCAACGCGCTGAACTCCGGCGCCAACTGCTACATGGCCGACTTCGAGGATTCGACCTCGCCGACCTGGGACAACCTGCTGACCGGCCAGCGCGCGCTGATCGGCGCGGTGCGCGGCGACCTGGCGTTCGTCGCGGACAACGGCAAGCGCTATGCGCTGAAGCCGTTCGACGAACAGGCGGTGCTGATCGTGCGCCCGCGCGGCTGGCACCTCGACGAGAAGCACGTGCTGGTCGACGGCCAGCCGATCGCCGGCGGCCTGTTCGACGTCGCCGTGTTCGCCTGGCACAACGCCAGGGCGCTGGCGGCGAAGGACCGCGGCCCGTACTTCTACCTGCCCAAGCTGCAATCGATGGAGGAAGCGGCGCTGTGGGAGACCGCGCTGGCGCACATCGAGGCCACGCTGGGCCTGCCGCAGGGACAGATGAAGGTGACCGTGCTGATCGAGACGCTGCCGGCGGCGTTCGAGATGCACGAGATCCTGTACGCGCTGCGCGGCCGCATCGTCGGCCTGAATTGCGGGCGCTGGGACTACATCTTCTCGTACCTGAAGACCTTCCGCCGCCACCGCAACCGGCTGCTGCCCGAGCGCGCCCAGGTGACGATGGTCCAGCCGTTCCTGAAGGCGTACTCGGAGCTGCTGATCCAGACCTGCCACCGCCGCGGCGCGCACGCGATGGGCGGCATGGCCGCGCAGATCCCGATCGCGGGCGACGAGGCGGCGAACGAACAGGCGCTGGCGCGGGTGCGCGCCGACAAGCTGCGCGAAGTGACCGCCGGCCACGACGGCACCTGGGTCGCGCATCCGGCGCTGATCCCGGTCGCGAAGGCGGTCTTCGACGCGCACATGCCCACGCCGAACCAGCACCACGTGCTGCGCGAGGACGTGCGCGTCGCGCGCGACCAGCTGATCCAGCCGTCGGCCGGCAGCATCACCCGCGCCGGCTTCGAGAACAACGTCGAGGTCTGCGTGCGCTACCTCGCCGCGTGGCTCGACGGCAACGGCTGCGTGCCGATCCACTGGCTGATGGAGGACGCCGCCACCGCCGAGATCAGCCGCACCCAGATCTGGCAGTGGCTGCACGCGAAGGACGTGCACCTGACCGACGGCGTCGCGATCGACTACTCGCTGCTGAAGGCCACGCTGCGCAACCTGCCGCTGAAGCTGGGCGACCGCAGCGCGCTTCCCGGCGCCTCGCGGATCGAGGAGGCCATCGAACTGCTCGACCGGCTCAGCCGCGCCGACGAACTCGCCGAATTCCTGACCCTGCCCGCCTACGAAAAGATCGACTGACGCCGACCCGCACCCGCCGTACCCCATCCCACGAAGGAGCACCGCCATGAGCAACAAGCTGCCGACCGCCGAACAGATCCAGAAGGACTGGGACACCAACCCGCGCTGGAAGGGCGTCAAGCGCAACTACGGCGCCGCCGACGTCGTGCGCCTGCGCGGCACCGTTCCGGTCGAGCATTCGATCGCGAAGATCGGCGCGCAGAAACTGTGGAACTACCTGCAGACCGAGGATTTCGTCAACGCGCTCGGCGCGCTGACCGGCAACCAGGCCATGCAGCAGGTCAAGGCCGGGCTCAAGGCGATCTACCTGAGCGGCTGGCAGGTCGCCGCCGACGCCAACCTAGCCGGCGAGATGTATCCCGACCAGTCGCTGTACCCGGCCAACTCGGTGCCGCAAGTGGTCAAGCGCATCAACAACACGCTGCTGCGCGCCGACCAGCTGCACCACGCCGAGGGCGACGATTCCATCGATTTCCTGCAGCCGATCGTCGCCGACGCGGAAGCCGGCTTCGGTGGCGTGCTCAATGCCTTCGAGCTGATGAAGGCGATGATCGAGGCCGGTGCCTCCGGCGTGCACTTCGAGGACCAGCTGGCCAGCGTGAAGAAGTGCGGGCACATGGGCGGCAAGGTGCTGGTGCCGACCCGCGAGGCGATCGAGAAGCTGAACGCCGCGCGCCTGGCCGCCGACGTGATGGGCGTGCCGACCCTGCTGGTCGCACGCACCGACGCCGAAGCCGCCGACCTGCTGACCTCCGACGTCGACGACAACGACAAGCCGTTCTGCACCGGCGAGCGCACCGTCGAGGGCTTCTTCAAGACCCGCAAGGGCCTGGACCAGGCGATCAGCCGCGGCCTGGCCTACGCGCCGTACGCCGACCTGGTGTGGTGCGAGACCGGCAAGCCGGACCTGGAGTTCGCGCGCAGGTTCGCCGAGGCCATCCACGCCAGGTACCCGGGCAAGCTGCTGGCCTACAACTGCTCGCCGAGCTTCAACTGGAAGAAGAACCTGGACGACGCCACCATCGCCAGGTTCCAGAAGGAAATCGCCAGCTACGGCTACAAGTTCCAGTTCATCACCCTGGCCGGCTTCCACGCGCTGAACTACTCGATGTTCAACCTGGCGCACGGCTACGCGCGCCGGCAGATGAGCGCTTTCGTCGAGCTGCAGGAAGCGGAGTTCGCCGCCGCGGAGAAGGGCTTCACCGCGGTCAAGCACCAGCGCGAGGTCGGCACCGGCTACTTCGACACGGTCACCCAGGCGATCCAGCAGGGCCAGTCGTCGACCACCGCGCTGGACGGTTCGACCGAGAACGAGCAGTTCTACGAAACCAAGGCGGCCTGAGCGTCGCCGTGGAGGGGGGAACGCCGGGCGCGAGCCCGGCGTTTCTTTTTGGGCCCGCCGGGCGGGTCCGTTGCCGCGGGTCGGCATCGCGATTGGCCGGCCGGTCGCGAAGGAGGTGAAGGAAGGTATCGATTTGGTGGCCATGCGGCCGTCCCGCGCGTGGGTTAGACTGTGATGCAGCGCGGCAAGACGGCGCAGCTGTAGCGGTATTCGGGGTGCATTTCCGCCGTTGGCTAAGGGGATGGCGCATGAATCCGGAGCACGCGGCCCTGATTTCGGGCACGGGCCCAGCGCAGACAAGCGTGGACAGCGGGCATGGCGCCGGCCAGGGCGTGGCCGTGCTGTCGGAAGCCGAGTGCGCGCTGTTCGCGCGTTGCGGCAGCGTCCGCCCGTTCGCCGCCGGCGCGGAGGTGTTCGCGCGCGGGGTGCGCGGCGCCAGCATGTTCGTGGTGATGCAGGGCATGGTCGCGCTGGATTTCGGCGACGACATCCCCGGCAAGCGGCTGGGGCCGCGCGAGTTCTTCGGCGAACTGGGGCTGCTGATCGACGGCCACGCGCGCAGCGCGACGGCCACCGCGATCGAAGACTGCGTGCTGCTGGAACTGAAGGGCCAGGACCTGCAGGCGCTGATCGACAGCGAGCCGGCCACGGTGTCGCGCTTCATGCACCGCGCGATCATGCGCGTGGTGTCGAACGAACAGGACCTGATCCGCCGCCTGCGCGGCCGCAATGCTGAGCTGCAGACCGCGCTCGACAACCTGCGCGTCACCGCGCACCGGTTGAACGAGAGCGAGGAACTGAACCGCACCGACGAACTGACCGGGCTCGGCAACCGCCGCGGCCTGGCCGCGTTCCTCGAGCGCATGGGCGACGACGAGGGCGGCCTGCACGGCTACGGCCTGATGCTGGTCGACTGCGACCGCTTCAAGGCGGTCAACGACGCCTATGGCCACCTCAACGGCGACCGCGTGCTGCAGAGCGTGGCCAACATCCTGCGCTCGCTGCCCGGGCAGCAGGATTTCGCCTGCCGCCTCGGCGGCGACGAGTTCTGCCTGATCATGCGCGCGACGCCGGAAGACCTGCTGCGCTACGCCGACTTCATCGTCGGCACCGCGCAGTCGCTGCTGATGACCCAGCATTCGCCGCCGCTGATCACCACGCTCAGCGTCGGCGCCTACCTGGTCGATCCGCACGGCGACTGGAACGACTGGTACGCGCGCGCCGACGCCGCGCTGTATCGCGCCAAGCGGGTCGGCGGCAACCGCGTCGAGTGGCAGGACTGAGATGCACGCGGGCACGCGCGAGCCGGATCGCGCTTCCGGCGCCGACGAAAGCCCGCGGCTGCGCACGCTGCTGCTGACCGACCTGGCCGGTTCGACCGAGCTGGTCGAAAAGCTCGGCGACGTCGCCGCGTCGGAGCTGTTCCGCGAGCACGACCGCGCGGTGCTGGAGCTGCAGCGGCGCTGGCGCGGGCGCCTGATCGATCGTTCCGACGGCCTGCTGCTGCTGTTCGAGCGGCCGATCGACGGCCTCGGCTTCGCCCTCGACTACGTGCACGCGCTGCGCGAACTGGGCAAGGCGCGCGGGTTGCAGTTGCAGGCGCGCGCGGGCCTGCACGTCGGCGAAGTGCTGACCTGGAGCAACAGCGACGCCGCGGTCGAGGCCGGGGCCAAGCCGCTGGAAGTGGAAGGCCTGGCCAAGCCGCTGGCCGCGCGGCTGATGCAGCTGGCGCGGCCGGGGCAGATCCTGCTGTCGGCGGTGGCCGAGCCGCTGGCGCACCGCGCCGCGCGCGAGCTGGGCGAGCGCGGCGAGCACCTGCTGTGGAAATCGCATGGCCGCTGGCGCTTCAAGGGCATGCCCGAAGCGCTGGAAATCCACGAAGTCGGCGAGGTCGGCAGCGCACCGCTGCGCGCGCCGCGCGGCGACGGCAAGGCGTGGCGCGACATCCCGCTGTGGCGGCGCCCGGCGGCGCTGGCGACCGAGGCGCTGTTGCTGCTCGCGTTCGCCGTTGGTGCGTGGTACGTGACCCGGCCGCAGCCGGCGATCGCCTTCTCCGAGCGCGACTGGGTGGTGGTCGGCGACCTGCGCAACCTGACCGGCGACGCGCGCCTGGACGAATCGCTGCAGCAGGCGTTCCGCATCAGCCTGGAGCAGTCGCGCTACGTCAACCTGCTCAGCGACCTGAAGGTGCGCGAGACCCTGCAGCGCATGCAGCGCCCGGCGGGCGCGGCGGTGGATCGCGCCATCGGCTCGGAAATCGCGCAGCGCGACGGCGCGCGCGCATTGTTGCTGCCCACCGTGGCCGAAGTCGGCGGTCGCCTGCGGGTCAGCGTGGAGGTGGTCGATCCGCGCACCCAGACCACGGTGTACGCGCTGTCCGCGGACGGCAAGGGGATTGGCTCGGCGCTGGCGTCGGTGGACGAAGTGACCGACCAGTTGCGCGAGAAGCTGGGCGAAGCGCTGCAGGCGGTGGAAGAGAATTCGGTGACGCTGCCCAACGTGGCCACGCCCAGCCTGGATGCGCTGAAGGCGTTCGCGGTTGCGCGCAAGGTGGTCAACACCACGCGCGACCGCGAGCAGGCGCTGGGGCTTTTCCGGCGCGCGCTGGAACTGGACCCGGAGTTCGCACTGGCGCACTCGGACATGGCCGACCTGTATTCGGGGCTGGGCGAGGTGGCCAAAGCCGCGGAGGAACGGCGCAAGGCGCTGGCGATCCCGCAACGGCTGTCGTCGCAGGAACGGGCGCGGATCGAGTTGCTGCAGCGGCAATACGACGCGCCCATGTCCTATTTCCAGAAGGCAGAGGAATACTTGGCCCTGTATCCGGACGATTATCGTTTGGCTGCTCGGCTTGCTGCCAACCAGTGGCACCATCTCAACGATTTTCGTTTGGCGGAAGCCAGCCGTCGTCGCGCCATGAAACCGCAGGCTGAGAACCTACAAGTCAATCGATATGGCTTGGGAATTATCCTGCTTGGCCAAGAGCGTTACGACGAAGCATTGGCCGAGTTCCGTCGCGCGCACCAGAACGGATTCACTGGCCACAATGAGATGTATGCCCGGGTATACGACGCACTTGGACGGCATGAGGAAGCGGACAAGACATACCTAGCCGGCCACAATGGACGCGATGGCTGGACGGGCGAGGCAGGCGTTGTAACCAGCATAGATAGAGGGCAGTGGCTGACAGCGATGGAGACTGCGCGCGCGTGGGAACAGCAGGCAGATACTGTCGACGATGTACTTGAGGGTTTGCGCGCACGCGCGGCAGTGGCAAGCGTTGCCGTGTTGTCAGGAGAGACACACGCCATACGCGAAGTAGACGCGTTGCGCGATGCCATACAGGCGCACACGAAGGAGGTGGATGCAGTCTATCCACCCGCATCCTGCGAACTTCGATTGTTGGTCGGTCTTCTTGGTGCTTACAAGAACGATGCAGGAATAGTGGCCGATGCCCTACATGACACACAGGACAGTCGTGCTATGCGTGAATATCCCACTGTCGTGCAGTTGCAGCAGGCAGTACTGGCCGAGCAGGAACGTTTAGCTGGCAGACCGCAGGCAGCCGTGTCGCGGTTGCGGCCTTTGGTCAAGGAAGATGCTGCATTAGTGGCCGTACATTGGGCGTTGATGCGGGCCGAAGGCGACGCAGGCAATGCAGAAGCCGCGCAGTTGCAGGCGCATTGGCTGGCCACGCATCGTGGGCGAGTCTTCACGGAAAGCACGACAACCGACGTGCTGATGTTCTTCAATGCGGCGGTAGCAGTAGAAGCATTGCAGGCCGAGCGGCAAATAAAAACATCGCGTCAATGAAAATCGGACCATGTCGCCGCAAATGCGACATGGCCCGGTGACGATCTTCTTTCTTACTGACGGTTGCGCCTTGTAATGCAAGGACATGATCAGTCTGCGCTGAAATTCTCAACGCAATCGAATTTCACAACGGAATTCAGTGCCTTCTCCAGCTTCATGCGATCACGCACGATCTTGGCCTTGGGCGCGATCCGATCCCTCGGCTTCAACTGCAGACACCCACCCGCCGAGAGAGCGCCTGCGGCGATCTTGTAACCCACCTTGGCTAAGGCCGCCTCTACGTCCTTCTTGAACAACCGGCGGAATTCGTTGTCGGTAGACAGCTTGTCCAGCAACTTCTTGGTGACTTTCGGATCAAACGGCGCCGGTTTCTGGCCTTTCCTGATTGCCATGACTAATCCCCTTTAGTTGATGAATACAATAGCTCGCAATGAAACCAGTAACACGCGGGCCACGCCATCATGTGCAACGGCGTGGCCCGAAAACTTGTCCGCAGGCAGGATGCGCCCCGAAGGCCGCCAAGGATTAGTCGGCTTGGAAGTCTTTAACGATAGAGAATTTGACAACGGAATTCAGCGCTTTTTCCAGCTTGGCGCGATCTCGCACAATCTTTGCTTTCGACGCTAGCCGGTCGCCTGCCTTGAAGTACAGACAACTGATCGGGGTCGCGCCAGCTTCGACCTTATAGCCAACTTGGGCCAGCGCCGCAGCGGTATCGCTCTCAAACAGTTGCCGGAATTTGTCATCGGTGGAAAGCAAATCCAGCAGTCGCGTGGTCACTTTAGGATCAAGAGGAATAGGCCCTACCTTTCGCATGTCCATGACATTCTCCTAATGTTGATGCTGTCTCACAATGACAGCGGGTCAATCCTACATGATCGACAGTGCACAAGTGGGTTGAGTTCGGTATGGACAAGGCATGCTCGCTGCTGCTAAATAACCCGCTCTCGCACCAGACACACTTGCCCTATGCGCCTACGCCGTTGCGCTACTCTTTGGCTTGAACCTCGAGAGATTGCGCATTTCGAACTGGAGGACCTGCTGGTCGGCGGCACCGGCGTCATCAGCCGGATGCAATGGTTCGCGCATGTGCCGCAACTGTCCGTGCCGGTGGAGATCGATGCCGGCGACGCCGTCTTGCTGGGCGGCCTGAGTCCCTCGGACTGGGTACCCGCCGCTCCTCTGCGCGAAGCGCACGGCCCCACTCGAGTGCGCCGCCTGCTGAAAGCCGGCCTGCTGATCGGCAGCACCAAGGCATGGGCGGCGCAGCGCGACACCGACGAGCGTTTCCGCGACCTGCACTGGCATGGGTTGGCCGCGGCATGGCATGCCGCCTCCCGCTGGGATGGCATCGACGCCGCTGGCGAAGTGAAGGCCGCAGGCCTGGATACCGCGCAGGAATTGCGCGAAGCCTATGGCGCGCCACCGCCGATGCTGCACGAGCGCGGCGACGCGCAGGCGCGCATCGGCCTGCCACGCGCGGAACGGACTGCGCTGGACGATCTGCTGGACGCGCGCGCGACCTGTCGCAATTTCGACACAAACAAGCCGTTGCCACTGCCGCAGCTAGTGCAGGTGCTGGAGCGCGCGTTCGGCGCGCGCGGCCAAGTGCATGGCGCCGACGACTTCGACGTACTGAAGCGGACCAGCCCGTCCGGTGGCGCCCTGCACCCCACCGAGTGCTACCTGATCGCGCGCAAGGTCGAAGGGCTGCCGCCGGGCCTGTACCACTACCGCCCCGGCGACCATGCGCTGCAACCGTTGCCGCTGGACGCGGCGGCCGTGCTGGCGGACGCCGGCAAGCACGCGGATGCGCAAGGCATGGATGCGCTGGAATTCCTGTCGTGGATCGCGGTCGGCGGCCAGCAGTGGTTCGCCGACGCGCCGGTGCTGTGCGTGCTGGCGCCGCGTTTCGTGCGCAACTACTGGAAATACCGCAACCACCCCAAGGCGTACCGCGTCTGCATCCTCGACATCGGCCACCTGTCGCAGACGTTCCTGTTGAGCGCGACCGAACTGGGCCTGGGCAGCTACGTCACCGCCGCGATCAACGAGGCCGACCTGGAGCGCGCGTTCGGCCTGACCCACTGGATCGACGGGCCGCTGGCGATCTGCGGCCTCGGCCCGCGCGCGTCGACGATGCAGACCTACGAACTGGACCCGAACCGCCGCGCCTGGCCGCGCTGAGCGCGCCGTCCTGCGCTCGCTGATGTAGGAGCGGCGTGAGCCGCGACCGGGCAGTGTCCGGGCCGGGAACGTTTCGCGGAGCGCCTGACGAGGGCGGTCGCGGCTCACGCCGCTCCTACAGGGGAAATTTCCGGCGCCTCGTGGTTTCAAGTAGGTCGGGGCTACGCCCCCGACGCGCCATGCGTGGCCACGCGCGGAGCGGAAAGCAGCGAAGCAATCTTCCCGTTCGAAGAAGATTTCGTCGCGGCGGGCATTCCGCTCAAGGGCACAGGTCGTTGCAGGAGCGGCGTGAGCCGCGACCGGGCAGCGTCCGGGTCGGGAACGTTTCGCGAGCGCCTGACGATGGCGGTCGCGGCTCACGCCGCTCCTACAAGGGACTTTTCCGGCGCCTCATGGTTTCAAGCAGGTCGGGGCTACGCCCCCGACGCGCCATGCGTGACCGTGCGCGGAGCGGAAAGCAGCGGGGCAAGCCCCGCCTGCAGTCGCCATGTGTGACGCGGAGGGGCGGGCGGAGCCCGCCCCTGATCGATCACTTCTTCACTTCCGGCGTGTGCGTCTTCAACGCCTCGGCCAGGCCCGGCACGCCGTCGGCGCCGGCCGGCACGCCGATGCTGGAGCCCCTGAAGTCGGCGCCGATCGGCTCGGCGCGGCCGCCGAGGCATTGCGCGAGGAAGCCTTCGGCGACCGCATTGAAGGCCTTGCTGTTCTCCGGCCGGGCGAAGCCGTGGCCTTCGTCGGGGAACAGCACATAGGTCACCGGGATGTTCTTCGCCTGCATCGCCTTGACGATCTGGTCGCTCTCGGCCTGCTTCACCCGCGGGTCGTTGGCGCCCTGGCCGATCAGCAGCGGCTTGACGATCCGGTCGGCGCGGGTCAGCGGCGAACGTTCGGTCAGCCACTTGCGGCCTTCCTCGGTGCGCGGGTCGCCCATGCGCTTGGCCAGTTGCTCGAAGAAGCTGGCCCAGTACGGCGGTACGGTCGCAAGCAGCGTGTTGAGGTTGGACGGGCCGACGATGTCGACGCCGCAGGCGAACGCGTCCGGGGTGAACGTCAGTCCGGCCAGCGTGGCGTAGCCGCCATAGCTGCCGCCCATGATCGCCACCTTGTCGGCGCGGGTCACGCCCTGCTTGACCGCCCACTGCACCGCGTCGATCAGGTCGTCGTGCATCTTGCCGGCCCACTCGCCATCGCCGGCATTGGTGAACTCCTTGCCGAAGCCGGTGGAACTGCGGAAGTTGGTCTGCAGCACCGCGTAGCCGCGGTTGGCCAGCCATTGCGCATAACCGCTGTAGCCATAGGCGTCGCGTCCCCACGGGCCGCCATGCACGAACAGCACCATCGGCACGGCCTTGTCCGGCGTGCCGTCGGCATTCGGGTCGGCATGCTTCGGCAGGGTGAGGTAGCTGACCAGGGTCAGGCCGTCGCGCGACTTGATTTCCCGTGGCCACATCGGCGCCAGCGGCTTGCCGTCCAGCGCCGGGCGCGCGGAAAACAGCTTGGTCAGCTTGCCGCCGTCGCCGCGGTCGTAGCGGTAGTAGGCCACCGGGGTCTCGGCGGCGGAGTAGGCGACGATCCAGGTGTTGTCGTCGAGCGTGCGCGAAACCACCCCGAAGTCGCCCGGGCCGATGTTGCCGAGCGTCTTCAGGTCCGCGGCGATGGCGTCGTCCAGCGGCTTCCATTCCTCGCGCAGGTAATCGACCGCGACGGCCTGCACCTTGCCGGTCCGCGGATCGGCCAGGGTGCCCCCGATGTCCGTGCGCGCGTCTTCGTGCAGCAGCGTCCTTTCGCCGCTGGCCGTGTCCACGGCGTACAGCGCCGAGGTGTTGCGGTTGCGCGAATCGACGAAGTACAGGGTCGAGCCGTCGGTGGTCAGGCCGGCGGGCCCGGTGCTCAGCGCGTCCTCGAACGGGATGTCGTCGAACTTCTCCCAGCCGCCCTTGCCGTCGGGTTTCAGCACGTCGGTGCCGCCGTCGGGCCGCGAGCGGGTGGCGTAGCGGATCCGGTAATCGGCGTCGGCGATGTAGTCGCCGATCTGCGCGTCGTTCTTCTGCAGCAGCGTGCGCTTGCCGCTGGCCAGGTCGACCCGGTACAGGTCGTGCCACTGCGGGTCGCGGTCGTTCATCCCGATCAGCACGCTGTCGGGCTGCAGGTGGCTGACCGCGGCAACCTGGGCGCGGGTCTTCGGGAACGGCGAAAGGTCCCGGCTCGCGCCCGACTGCAGGTCGACCGCGTAGGCGTGGAAATCCTCGTCGCCGCCGGTGTCGCGCAGGTACAACAGCGTGTCCGGGCGGTACGACCAGAAATAGTTGCGGATGCCGCGCGCCTTGTCGGCGGTGACCGCCTTCGCCTGCGCGGGGTCGCCGGCCGGCGCGACCCAGACGTTCAGCACGCCGTCCACCGGCGCGATCCAGCTCAGGTGCTTGCCGTCGGGGCTGAGCTGCACGTTGGCGCGCTCGGGATTGCCGAACAGCGCCTCGCGCGGGATCAGTTCGACCTCGTCGATGGAAGCGGGCGCGGCCGCCTGCGCGGCGGCGGGCGCGTCGCCCCGGTCGCAGGCGACCAGCGCGAGCATTGTGGCGAAGAACAGGGTATGGCGCATTGGAGGCCTCCAAGCGATTCGGTCGGAAACGGCATGGATGGACAACGGGGGAAAGGCCGGCGCGCGGCCGGCCGAGTTTGCGCTTCCCCGCGGCGGATGCCAAACCGGGCGCCGCCGCGCGCCGGCGCGGGTCACGCGGCGCGGTGCAGGCGCTCGCCGCGGTCGAGGCGGCGGTAGCCCAGCGCCTCGGTCAGGTGCGGGGTGTCGATGTCTTCCGAACCGGCCAGGTCGGCGATGGTGCGGGCGACGCGCAGGATGCGATGCATCGAGCGCGCGGAAAGCTGCAGGCGTTCGATCGCGCGCTCCAGCAACGCCTGGTCCGTTTCGCGCAGGCGGCACCAGCGCATCGTCTCCGACTGGCCGAGTTGCGCGTTGGCCTTGCCGGCGCGCGCCTGCTGCACGGCGCGGGCGCGTTCGACGCGGGCGCGGATGTCGGCGCTGGCCTCGCCTTGCGGCGCATCGGGTCGCAATTCCTGCGGCGGCAGGCGCGGCACTTCGACGTGCAGGTCGATGCGGTCGAGCAGCGGCCCGGAGATGCGCGAACGGTAGCGGCGGATCGCCTCCGGGTTGCAGCGGCAGCGTCCGCACGGATCGCCCGCCCAGCCGCACGGGCACGGGTTCATCGCCGCGACCAGCTGGAAGCGCGCCGGGAATTCGGAACTGCGCGCGGCGCGCGACACGGTGACGGTGCCGGATTCGAGCGGCTCGCGCAGCACTTCGAGCGCCTTGCGGTCCCATTCCGGCAGCTCGTCCAGGAACAGCACGCCGTTGTGCGCCAGCGAGATCTCGCCGGGCCGCGGGTCGGCGCCGCCGCCGACCAGGGCGACCGCGCTGGCAGTGTGGTGCGGCGAACGGTACGGGCGTTGCCGCCAGCGCGACGGGTCGAGTCCGCGCCCGCTGACCGAAGCGATCGCCGCGGTTTCCAGCGCCTCGGCTTCGCTGGCTTCGGGCAGCAGGCCAGGCAGGCGCGAGGCGAGCAGGGTCTTGCCGCAGCCGGGCGTGCCGACCAGCAGCAGGTGGTGGTTGCCGGCCGCGGCGACTTCCAGCGCGCGGCGCGCGTGCGCCTGGCCGCGCACGTCGGCCATGTCCGGGACCAGGGTGATCTGCGGCGGCGGCGCTTCGGCCGGCGGCAGCTGCTTGCTGCCGTTCAGCATCGCGCAGACCTCGAGCAGGGTGCGCGCGGTGTAGGCCTCGACGTCGCGCGCCAGTGCGGCCTCGGCGCCGTTGCCGGGCGGCACGATCAGCTTGCGCCCGGCCCGCGCCGCCGCGAGCGCGGCCGGCAGCACGCCGTCGACCGCGCGCAGTTCGCCGGTCAGGCCGAGTTCGCCGAGGAATTCGTATTCGCCCAGCGCGTTGCGGTCGACCTGTCCGCTGGCGGCGAGGATGCCGAGCGCGATCGGCAGGTCGAAGCGCCCGCCATCCTTCGGCAGGTCCGCCGGCGCCAGGTTGACGGTGATGCGACGCGCCGGGAATTCGAACTGCGCGCACAGGATCGCGGCGAAGATGCGGTCCCGCGATTCGCGCACCGCGGCTTCCGGCAGGCCAACCAGGTTGGTCCGCGGCAGGCCGCCGGACAGGTGGACCTCGACCCGGACCGGCGGCGCGGACACGCCGGCGCGTGCACGGCTGTGCACCAGCGCAAGGCTCATGGCGGCGGCGCTCAGTTGGTGGTCGAAGGGGGCGCGTCGCGCCGGCCTTCCAGCCCGGCGACCGCGCGTTCCAGCGCTTCCAGCTTCTCGCGGGTGTGCAGCAGCACCGCGCGCTGCACGTCGAACTCCTCGCGCGTGACCAGGTCCAGGCGCGACAGGCCCGATTGCAGCGCGCCCTTGAACGCCTGCTGCAGTTCCGCCCTCGATTCGCGCAGGCCCGGCGGCACCAGGTCGCTGAGGCGGCGCGCGAGTTCGTCGATGTGGCTCAGGTCGATCTTCGGGTCGATCATGATGCGGCTCTTGTCGGTGCACCTTGCGGCGGTGCGTGCAGCTTGCGCGCGCCGCGCGGGCGGCGGCATCGGCGTTCGCTGCACCGCGCCGTCGGAAAATTCCGAAACGCGGGCCGCCATTGAACCCGACGCCGCGGCAGCGCGCAACCGCGCTATGCTGCACGCCATGCAGACCGGGAGAATGTCGCGATGAAGATGATCATGGCGGTGATCAAGCCGTTCAAGCTGGACGACGTGCGCGAGGCGCTGGCCGAGGCGGGCGTGGCCGGCATCACCGTCACCGAGGTCAAGGGCTTCGGCCGGCAGAAGGGCCATACCGAGTTGTACCGCGGCGCCGAGTACGTCGTCGATTTCCTGCCCAAGGCCAAGGTCGAGGTCGCGGTAACCGAGGACCAGCTCGAGCGCGTGCTCGACGCCATCATCCGGGCCGCCGGCACCGGCAAGATCGGCGACGGCAAGGTCTTCGTCTACGACCTGGAGCGGGTGGTGCGCATCCGCACCGGCGAGCTCGACGCCGACGCGCTGTAGCCGCATCCGGGGCCCTTCTTGCAGAAGGGGGGGAAGCGGAATTGCAACCCGCTTCAGCCTTCGACAGGGCGGGGGCCGCTAAGCTGTGCGCCGTCCCGACCGTCTTTCGTCCCCGCATGCGTTTCCGCCCTTTCCTTGCCGGCCTGTCGCTGGCCGCCCTGCTCGCTGGCTGCGCCGGCAACGAGCCCGTACCGCCGCCCCCGCCGCCGGTCGCGCCGCAACTGCCGCCGCTGAAGATCGGCCTCGCGCTGGGTGGCGGCGCAGCCAAGGGTTTCGCCCACATCGGCGCGATCAAGATGCTGGAAGCCAACGGCTACAAGGCCGACGTGGTCGCCGGCACCAGCGCCGGCAGCGTGGTCGGCGCGCTGTACGCCAGCGGCATGGACCCGTTCCTGATGCAGCAGAAGGCCATCGCCCTCGACGAGGCCAGCATCCGCGACGTCAGGCTGTTCGGCGGCGGGCTGGTCGAGGGCCGGGCGCTCGAGGATTACGTCAATATCCAGGTCGGGCGCCGGCCGATCGAAAAGCTGGCGCTGCCGTTCGCCGCGGTGGCCACGCGCCTGGATACCGGCGACCGCACCGTGTTCGTGCGCGGCAACACTGGCCAGGCGGTGCGCGCCTCGAGCAGCGTGCCCGGCGTGTTCGAGCCGGTGAAGATCGGCGGCCACAGCTACGTCGACGGCGGCGTGGTCAGCCCGGTGCCGGTCGACGCGGCGCGCCAGCTCGGCGCCGACCTGGTGATCGCGATCGACATCTCCAGCAAGGCCGGGGGCGATGCGCCGACCGGGATGCTGGGCATCGTCAACCAGTCGATCACGATCATGGGCCAGACCCTGGGCAGGCAGGAACTGGCGCGCGCCGACGTGGTGATCCGCCCGCAGGTCAACGACATCGGGCCGGCCAGTTTCGAGCAGCGCAACAACGCGATCCTCGAAGGCGAGCGCGCGGCGCTGGCGGCGATGCCGCAGATCCGCGCGAAGATCGCCGAGGCCGAGAAGGCGCGCCTGGCCGCGGCGCTGCAGAAAATGCAGCAGGCGCAGCCGAAGCCGCAGGACATCGACTGCGGCGACAGTTGGGTGCGCAGGCTCAACCCGTTCTCGAAGGAAAAGCCCTGTTCGTGACCCTTTCCCTTCTCCCGCCGGGAGAAGGGGATCGGCCGTCGGCTCCTAGGCCGGCGCGGCAACCACCTTCGCGCCGACGCGCCGGCGTTCGCCATCCATGTCGTGCAGCGGGCGCACTTCGATGCTGCCGTAGCGGATCCACGGGAACTCGTGGGCGATGCGCACCGCTTCGTCGATGTCCGCCGCTTCGATCAGGTTGAAGCCGGCCAGCACTTCCTTGGTTTCGGCGAATGGGCCGTCGAGCACCGTGCTGCGGCCGTCGCGCACGCGCACGGTGCGCGCGCTGGCGGGCGGTTCCAGCTGCTGGCAGGCCAGCAGCGTGCCGCGGCTTTTCAGCTCATCGGCGTGTTCCAGGCAGCCGCGCATCAGCCGGTCGTATTCGGCGGCGGGCAGCGTCGCCAGCAGTTCGGGATCGGGATAGACCAACAGCAGGAATTGCATGGGCGGCTCCGGCGGGGGCGGTCGGGGGCGTCATCGTCGCACAAGCGCAATCCTTGCAAAACAACCATTTGCGGATGGGTGGAGGATTTTCCGCCCCGCCTGTCGATTTCACGCCCGCCCGCCCGTCGTTACGGTGGAATGCGGGCGATCCGGCCCGCCGGGAGCACGGCGATGAAAGTGATGGTGATGGTGCGCGCCACGCGCGATTCCGAGAACGAAGTGATGCCCAGCCAGCAGCTGCTGGCCGACATGGGGCGGTTCAACGAGGAACTGGTCAATGCCGGAGTCATGCTGGCCGGCGAAGGCCTCAAGCCCAGCGCCCACGGCGCGCGCGTGCGCTTCGAAGGCGCGAAACGCGACGTCGTCGACGGCCCGTTCGCCGAGACCAAGCAACTGATCGCCGGCTTCTGGCTGTGGCAGGTGCGCTCGCTCGACGAAGCGATCGAATGGGCCAGGCGCTGTCCCAATCCATTCGAAAGTGGCGTATCCGAACTGGAAATCCGCCCGGTGTTCGAGGCCGGCGACTTCGGCGAAGCCTTCACCCCCGAGTTGCGCGAGCAGGAAGAGCGACTGCGCGAACGCCTCGGCACGCAATGAACCCACCACCCGGAGATGCCAAGATGAAGCTGATGCCCTACCTGATGTTCGCCAACAGCCAGTGCCGCGAAGCCTTCGATTTCTACGCCAAGGTGCTGAACGGCAAGATCCTGGCCACGTCCACCTACGGCGACATGCCGGTGATGGAAGGCCAGCCGCCGATGCCGGAAGCGATGAAGTCGCAGATCGCCAACATCCACCTGCTGGCCGATGGCGCCGAGATGATGGGTGCCGACAACGCCATGATCATGGAAGGCCAGGCGCCTGAAGGCGACAACACCACGGTCAACATCGAGGTGGACAGCATCGGTGAAGCCGAGCGCATCTTTGCCGAGTTGTCCGCGGGCGGAAAGGTCGTCTGCCCGATCACGGAAACCTTCTGGGCGCACCGCTGGGGCATGTTCACCGACCGCTTCGGCAAGCCGTGGATGGTCAACTGCATGAAGCCGATGCCGGGGGCGAGCTGACATGGGCGAGCGGATCTTCATCAACCTGCCGGTGCGCGACCTGGAGAAGGCCAAGGCCTTCTATACCGCGCTCGGCTATGCCCTCAACCCGAAGTTCACCGACGGCAACGCCGCCTGCGTCGTCGTCAGCGAGCACATCTGCCTGATGTTGCTGGTGCACGAGTTCTTCAAGGGCTTCACCGACAAGGCGATCTGCGACACCGCCACCCACATCGAGGCGCTGTTCGCCTTGTCGACGGGCAGCCGCGAACAGGTCGACGCGCTGATGGAAAAGGCCTTGGCCGCCGGTGCGCGCGAAACCCGCGATGCAGACGACTACGGCTTCATGTACCAGCGCGCCTTCGCCGACCCCGACGGCCACACTTTCGAAATCTTCTACATGAACGAGGCCGAATTCCCCGGCGCTGGACAGGAGAACTGACATGCCAGGCACCGTAAAACTGCACCGCGTGCTGAAGGCGCCGCCCGAGCGCGTCTACCGCGCCTTCCTGGACCCGGACGCGATGGCCAGGTGGCTGCCGCCGCACGGCTTCACCGGCAAGGTCCACGCCATCGACGCCCGCGTCGGCGGCAAGTACCGCATGTCGTTCACCAACTTCGGCACCGGCAAGACCGAGTACTTCGGCGGCGAATACCTGGAGCTGGTGCCGGACCAGCGCATCGTCCATACCGACGCGTTCGAGGACGCGAACCTGCCCGGCGTGCTGCGGGTGACCATCGCGCTGAAGCCGGTGTCGGTCGGCACCGAGGTCGACATCGTCCAGGAAGGCATCCCCGACGTGATCCCGGTCGAGGCCTGCTACCTCGGCTGGCAGGAATCGCTGGCGCAGCTGGCGAAGCTGGTCGAAGCGGAAATACCGGATGCGTGACATGCAGAAGACATACCGAGCGAGCTGCCATTGCGGGACGGTCGTCGTCGAAGCCGGCCTCGACCTGGCGGAAGGCAGCTTCCGCTGCAACTGCTCGATCTGCCGGCGCCACCGCTCGTGGCTGGCCGTGGTGCCGCCGGACCGCTTCCGCCTGCGCGCCGGCGAAGACGCGCTGACCGAATACGTGTTCGGCGCGCACAACATCCACCACTGCTTCTGCCGCCATTGCGGGGTCAAGGTGTTCGGTCGTGTCGACGCGTCCCCGCGGGGCGGGCTCTACGCCGTCAACCTCGGCTGCCTGGAAGGCGTCGGCGAGGAGGAGCTGTCGGCGGTGGCGTTCGCCTGCATCGACGGCCTGAACGACCGGTTCGATGCGCAGCCGGAGTTTTACCGCCACATGTAGTGGCCACAACCTGGAATGGGAGGAAGACCGATGAGCTACGTGGATGGATTCGTGATCCCGGTGCCGAAGGCGCGCCTGGACGAGTACAGGAAACTGGCGCGGCTGGGCCGCAAGGTGTGGATGGAGCACGGCGCGCTGGCCTACCACGAGACGGTGGCCGACGACGCGCCGGTGGGCAAGCTGACCTCGTTCCCGCGCTCGGTCAAGCTGAAGGACGACGAAGTGGTGGTGTTCTCGTACATCGTCTACCGGTCGCGCGCGCACCGCGACAAGGTCAACAAGCTGGCGATGAACGACAAGCGCTTCGCGAAGATGGACTGGAAGAAGATGCCGTTCGACGGCAAGCGGATGATCTTCGGCGGCTTCAAGACCATCGTCTCGGCGTGAGGGCGCGCCTTGCAATCGCCGCGGGGCGGTGGTGTCATCCGCCGCCATGACCGCGCCGAAACTGCAATCGACGCTCGACACGCTGTGGCGGATGGAATCGCCGAAGCTGATCGCGCGGCTGGCCCGGATGACCGGCGACGTCGGCGTCGCCGAGGAACTGGTGCAGGACAGCTTCGCCACGGCGCTGGAGCGCTGGCCGCGCGACGGCATGCCCGACAACCCGGCGGCATGGCTGATGTCCGCGGCGAAGAACCGCGGCATCGACCACCTGCGCCAGCGCCAGCTGCATGCGCGCAAGCACGGGGAGCTGGCGCTGGAACTGGAAAGGGAATCGATGAGCGACGATCCCGCTAGCGACGCGAGACTGGAAGACGACATCGGCGACGACCTGCTGCGCCTGATCTTCGTCTCCTGCCACCCGGCGCTGCCGGCCGAAGCGCGCGTCGCCCTGACCCTGCGCCTGCTGTGCGGCCTGAGCACCGACGAGATCGCGCGCGCCTTCCTGCAGCAGGAGGCGACCGTCGCCCAGCGCATCGTGCGCGCGAAGAAGACCCTGGCGACGAAGCAGGTGCCGTTCGAGGTGCCGCGCCGCGGCGAGCTGCACGAGCGCCTGGATTCGGTGCTGGAAGTGGTCTACCTGGTGTTCAACGAAGGCTATTCGGCCACCGCCGGCGAGGACTGGATGCGCCCGGCGCTGTGCGAGGAGGCGCTGCGCCTGGGCCGCGTGCTCGCCGGGCTGATGCCGGACGAGCCCGAAGTCCACGGCCTGCTGGCGCTGATGGAACTGCAGGCCTCGCGCACGCGCGCCCGCACGGGTCGCGACGGCGCGCCGGTGTTGTTGATGGAACAGGACCGTTCGCGCTGGGACCGGCTGCAGGTCCAGCGCGGCTTCAATGCCCTGCAGCGCGCGGCGCAACTCGGCGGCGCCGATGGCTTCTATGCGCTGCAGGCCGCGATCGCCGCCTGCCACGCGCGCGCGCTGCGCGCCGAGGATACCGACTGGCGGCGCATCGTCGCGCTGTACGCGCGGCTGGCCGCGGTCGCGCCGTCGCCGGTGGTCGAACTCAACCGCGCGGTCGCGGTCAGTCGCGCTTCCGGCCCGGCGGCGGCGTTGCCGCTGGTCGATGCGCTCGGCAGCGAACCGCAGTTGCGCGTCTACCCGCAACTGCCGGCGTTGCGCGGCGACCTGCTCGAACAACTCGGCCGCCGCGACGAGGCCCGCGCCGAATTCGAGCGCGCCGCCGCGCTGACCCGCAACGCGCGCGAACGCGAGCGGATGCAGGCGCGGGCGCAGGCGTGCGCGGACTGATATCGACGCCGCGGATGCGGGCGAGACGATTCAACCGCCGCTGCCGGCTGCCGCGGCGAGTTCCGCACCCTCATCCTTGCCGGAGGTTTCGATCAACCGCAGCGGCTGGCCGCCGAAGCGGTATTCGAGCGCCTGCTGCAACTCGTCGAGCCGGCGCACCTGCGCGCACAGCGCGTCGGCTTTCGCCTCGATCGCTTCCGATCGCGCGTCGAGTTTCGCGTCCAGCTCGTCGCCGACGCGGTCGGCGCGCGCTTCCATCGCGTCGGCGCGGCCGGTGGCGATCTGCCACAGCAGGTGGCGGGCGATGCTGCCCTTGAAGTCCTCGGCTTCCCGTTCGACGTACTTCTCGAAATTGCCGCCGAACGCATCCTGGTCCCAGCGGCCCTTGCCGAGCGTGGTGTCGACATAGGCCAGCGCCTCCTTGCGCTTGCGCTCGATCTTGCGCGCGTTGAGCCAGCTGCCGGTGAGCACGTCGACCACCCCGCCGAGCGCATCGTAGGTGATGTCCACCACGTCGCGGGCCAGGCCCGCCACCTGCGGCATCAGCGCGCGGGCCTCCGTTTCCATCAGGCGCAGGCGCTGCGCATCGGCCGCGCTGACCTGCTGCACGCGATGGTCGACGCTGAGTTCGCCGCCGTGGAAGAAGATTTCCTTCGGCGCGCCCTCGTCGCGGTACAGCCAGATGCCGCCGGTGTCGGCCAGCACGTTGTAGGGCGTGGACAGGCCGCACTGGTGCGAGGAGACCTCGGGGCGATGCTCCTTCGCGGCGGGCGCGTCCGCCGCGTCGCCGGCGCGTGCCGTGGCGCACAGGCAGAACAGGACTGCGAACGGGGCGAGCTTGCACATGGGGGTTGCGTTGTCGGGGGAGGCCGGCAGGTTCGCCGGGGTCGGCGCCGCGGTCGCGTGCGGGAAGTCACTGTGCGGGAAGTCATCCCGCGGGGGGGGGGCCGGGCCGGAGAGCGGGGCCATGCCCGTGACAGTTGCGCACGCATCTCCCTCCCGCGCGAAGGAGAGGGGGGCGGACGGGTCAGGCGATGTCCTTGAACCAGGCTTCGACCACGCCCTTGTGCTTGAAGGTGATCGGCTTGCCGCGCCGGTCCAGCGCCTTGCCGGCCTGCACGCGGATCCAGCCTTCGCTGATGCAGTATTCCTCGACGTTGTCGCGCTCCATGCCGTTGAAGCGCACGCCGACGCCGCGCGCCAGCGCGGCGGCGTCGTGGTAGCGGCTGTCTTCGTCGACGGCCAGGCGGTCGGGAGGGGTGTCGGTCATGGTCGCAGATCCTCGGAAGATGCCCTGATTTCGATATGCAGCCGTTCGTGCCGAGCGCGGCGAAGCGCGGCTTCGCGGAGTCGAAACGCAGCCAGGCTGCTGGCGGTCCCCCGGCTCCGGCCCTGCGGGCCCGGGCTCAGGACGAACGGTTGCCGTAAGCGATTGTAACGGGCGGATTCAAGGCAGCGCGACCGTTTCGCTCAGCGGCGACACGCCGTTCTCGTCGAAGGCCTCGACCGCGACGTGGTAGCCGACGCCGACGTTCAGCGCGCGCAACTCCAGTTCGGTGCCGCGGTCGGCGAAGACCTGGTAGGCCAGGGTCAGCCGGTCCGGGCGGATGCCCCAGCGCACGTTGTAGCCGACCGCGCCGGGCACGGCCTGCCAGCGCACGGTGGCGTTGCGCGCGTCGGCGCCGCGCTTGGCTTCGACGCCGGTTGGCGCGCGCGGCGGCCCGCCGTCGGCATTGCCGAACACGCGCAGGTCGCTGATCGCCAAATGTTTCGCGCCGACGTGGCCGTGCACGTAGCGCACGTGGCGCGCGCGCACCGGCGCGGGCAGTTCGATGTAGGCGTTCGGGCGGTCGCGGCGCGGCCCCTCGGTCGTGGCCAGCGGCCGCCACCGCTTCCCGTCCAGCGAATATTCCAGCTTGAACTCGGTGTAGATTCCCGGCTCGCCGCCGTAGAGGTCCGACTTGTAGTCGGCGAAGTCGACCTGCACCGCGCGCAGCGTGCGCGGGCCGCCAAGGTCGATGCCGAGCGTTTCCCCCGCGGCGTTCCGCTTCGCCACCCAGAACGTGCGCGGGTCTTCGTCGGTGGCGTTGCCGGCGGCGAATCCACCCAGCGTCGACGACGCGCGCGCCGGCTTGCGGTACGACAGCAGCATCCAGCCGGTGAACAGCGACTCGGGGTCGTCGACCTTGCCGTCGGGCACGTAGTGCGGGAAATCGCCGAAGCGCGTCGACACCGCCATCTGCCCGTCGTCGTAGAACTTCGCCGGGAACATCGCGATGCGGCGCTCGAAGGTCCAGTTGTAGCCGATCCACGGCGAGCCGCTGTTCCACCAGTTGCCGTGCGCGTCCTGGAAGCTGGAACCGTGGCCGGCGCCGTGGACGAAGCCGCCGGGTTTGTAGGCGACCGGGTTGTACGGCGCGTACTCGAACGGTCCCAGCGGCTTGTCGCCGACGTAGACGCCGTTCGCGTAGACGTTGTACTCGGTGCCGGGCGCGGCGTACTGCAGGTAATAGCGGCCGCCGACCTTGCTCATCCACGCGCCTTCGACGTAGTTGCCGTAGGGCTTGCCGTCCGGATAGGTCGCGCCGTGGTGGTCGGGGCCGAAGCGCTCCCAGCCGTGGCGTCCGGGGTCGAGTTGCAGCATCGGCTTCGGCTTGCCGCGGAAGGCGAAGCCGCGCGGCGCCTTGTCCATCGCGATGCCGTAGATGGGATAGGTGGCAGACGAGCCCCAGTACAGGTACCACTGGCCGTCGTCGTCGATGAAAAGGTCCGGGTCCCACGGACCGGGCGGGATCTTGCCCGGCGGCAGCGGCATGATGTCCTGCCCTTCGCCTACCGCGTCGGGAATCAGCGGCAGCAGTCGGGTCAGGAAGTCGAACTTGCCGCTGGCCGGATCGGTGGATTGCAGCAGCGGCCGCGGTGCCATCGCCGACTGCATCAGCACCAGGCGGTCGCCATCCGACACCGCCGCCGGCGCGACGTTGCCTTCGAACGGCCAACGATTGGGCACGATGAATCGCCAGTCGACGAGGTTGGTGGAACGCCAGTAGCCGTCGGCGAGGGTCAGGAACAGGTAATACGCGTCGCCATGGCGGACGAATACCGGGTCGGCGGCGGTGCGGAAGGAGATGCCATCGTTGAGGTGCTGGAAGTCGTAGCGGTAGTCGATGTCCAGCGGATTGGCGTAGGTGCGCGCGCCGGGGCGCGGGTCGGACGCATGCGCCGTCGCGGCGCAGAGCAGCAGGCAGGACAGGGGCAGGAAGCGCGGGATCGTCGTCGGCATCGGCGTTGTTGCACGCGTGGGGTGCCGTCGATGTTAGGCATGTAAACGTTACATGCGAGCCGCGGCGCAGCATCCCATCGTCGGATGCGGCGCAAGCCGCGGCTGCCATCGTCTGGCGCGCCGCGGAAGACTCCGCAACGCCGGAAGGTTCCCCGTCGCGGCTTGCGCCACTCCTACGGGGCTTCGCCGCGGCCCTGCGCCTTCGCGCGGCGGATCACCGCGCGCACCAGTTCGCGGTCGCGGTGGCGGGAAATGGCGATGGCGCCCATTGCCACCGCTTCGTCGCGCAGCGGCGCCGGCAGGTCGTAGTGCGCGCCGCTGGTCTTGTCCTGGAACGCGCGGCGCGGGATGCCCAGTGCCGCGGCGAAGGCGTGCAGTTCGTCCAGCGTGTCGGCCATCAGGTGCGCCCAGCGCTGGCCGCGCCAGAGCGTTACTGCATCGTCGACGTAAACGGCCATGCGTCAATCTGCATCAATTGCAGGCTAGGTTGCCAGGCATCCATGGCGGATCGAAATTGCTGTACAGCTCGTTGTGCTTGGCGTACAGCGACACGACTGCCTTCCGGTCATCGGGATCCAGTCGACAAAGTTCGTCCGGCAGCGCATCCGTTCTGGATAACGCGAATGCAATTTCTTCCTTTCCAAACCTCTCGTGGTCAGCGTCGCAGTCGCGGGAGAAGGATGGATTGCGGATCAGGTAGGCAAGGACGGCGAGGCCGGCCGAAACCGCCTTCTCGTCGTTGATGGAGAGAAGGTAAAGGAGCTCGTTCCTGTTCTTTTCGAGTTCTTCGCCCGTTGGATTGCGACGAAGCTGGTCGAGGAAATCCGTCGATATGGTTATCGAGCCGTTGGCTGCGCGGGCACTTTGGCCGATTGGGACGTAGAAACCGCCGAAGTCCAGCGTGCCGGCCTTGCCGCAGGCGTATGACGGACCAGCGAGGAAGAAGGCAAGAACGAGCCTGTAGGGCTTGGGCATGCGACCGAGTGGATTCGAAACCGGTGTCGCAAAGACTACACGACAACTCCTGCTTCGACCCCGCCCCGCTTCAGCGGATCCGGCAACGCCTCGCCCTTCTCGACGAAGCCCAGCGACACCGAATTCAGGCAATGCCGCATTCCGGTCGGTGGCGGGCCGTCGGGGAAGACGTGGCCGAGGTGGCTGCCGCAGCGCGCGCAGACTTCCTCGGTGCGGATCATGCCGTGGCTGGTGTCGCGCACGTAACGGATGTGGTCGTCGGCGTACGGCTGGAAGAAGCTCGGCCAGCCGGTGCCGGAATCGAACTTGGCGCTGCTGCGGAACAACGGCAACCCGCACAGCCGGCAGCAATAGACGCCTTCCAGCTTGTTGTCGAGGAATGCCCCGCAGAACGGCGCCTCGGTGCCGTGGTGCAGCAGCACCCGGCGTTCCTCGTCGTTCAGCCCGGCGATCAGCCGCGCGCGCTGCGCGTCGTCCGGCGGGGTCAGGTCGAAGGCGTCACCCATGCGCTCAGCGGCTGCTCAACTCGCGCTTCGGGCCCAGCTCGCGCCGCGTCCAGTCGTCGATCATGCGCTTCTCGTAGCGCAGCGGATCGGTCTGGTTGAGCGGCGAACTGCCCATCATGAAGCTGAAGTCGCGCAGCTTGCTGTCGCCCTGCGCCAGCACCTGGCCGTCGCTGCCGTACAGCGTGTAGCTCAGTTCCATCCGCGGCGGATAGCGGTCGCGGATGATGCGCACGTGGTCGTAGCTGATGCCGTGCCACGGCTCGTATTCGCCGGCGCGGGTGATGTCGGTGATGTTCACCTGCAGCGTCTCGCCGGGCCGCAGCTGTTTGGTCGCGCTCTTGCGCACGTGTTCGGCCAGCTGGCGCACCCAGTCGCCCTGCGCGGCTTCCCAGCGGTTGTGGGTGTAGCGGAGGTCGCTGAACTGCGCCGGGTCGCCCCACGAAACGGCAACCGGGCCTTCGTCCGGGAGGCTGCGCGGCTTGTCCGGGTCGGTCACGGTATCGGCCGCCTGTGCGGCCAGCGGCAGCATGGCGAGCAGGAACAGGGAATGCAGGGACGGCAATTTCATGGTCGGCTCCCGAAGCGGGTCTGGACTGATTCTGCTCCCGCCGCGGGCGTCCGGCAAAGGCCGGTCGCCGCGCGTTTCCACGTGGTTCATCCGGCCGCCGGGGTGGCTGCGGCCATGCCATGCCCAGCCGGTTCGCGGCGCTCGCCGCCGTTGCGCACGCTGCGCGCGGCTCCCGATCATGCGGTTGCGTGCCGCGCGGATGACGATGGTGCGACGGTGCTTTCCGCACGGCGTCTTGGACCGGCGCGGGCGGGCGGCGATGATGGGCGTCCCCGTTCGCGCCAGGGTTGCCGCATGTCCCAGCCGGTCAAGATCGATTTCGTTTCCGACGTGGTCTGCCCATGGTGCGCGATCGGCCTGCAGGCGCTGCTGCGGGCGATCGACCGGGTCGGCGACGGCCTGCAGGTCGAGCTGCGTTTCCAGCCGTTCGAACTGAATCCGGACATGCCGGTCGCGGGCGAGGGCATCGCCGAGCATCTCGGCCGCAAGTACGGCATGGACGCCGGGCAGCTGCGGCGGAACGGCGAGGCGATCCGCCAGCGCGCCGCGGCGCTGGGCTTCGCCATGGACCTGGAGAAGCGCGACCGCATCTACAACACCTTCGACGCGCACCGCCTGCTGCACTGGGCCGGCACGCTGGGCGCGGACGCGCAGCGCGCGCTGAAGCTGGCCCTGCTTCGCGCCTACCACGGCGAGGGCCGCGACGTGTCCGACGCGCAGGTGCTCGCCGCCGTCGCCGGCGAGGCCGGGCTCGATGCGCAGCGCGCGGCACGGGTGTTGGCTGCCGACGTGTACGCCGATACGGTGCGCGCGCAGGAACGTTTCTATCGCGAACAGGGCATCGGCGCGGTGCCCTCGGTGATCTTCAACGACCGCCACCTGGTGCAGGGCGGGCAGCCGCCGGAACTGTTCGAACGGGCGCTGCGGCAGCTGTCGGGCATTGCCGCCGCGTAGCGGCCCGCGTGCGTCAGCCGTGGCGGCTGACTTCCACCGTCTCGTGCCCGGCCATGTCCATCACCACCGCGGTGGGGATGCCGTGGAATTCGTGCAGGCGCGAGGCCATGATCCCGGCGGTTTCCAGCGCCTCGTCGCGGCGCGCGAACCAGTGGCGGCCTTCCTCGCCTTCGTACAGCTGCCAGCCGCGCGACTCCGCGCAGATGGTGAACAGGTAACGTGACATCGTCCGCTCCCCCGAGCATCGGGAAGCGACAGGCTGGCGCAAACGCGGCGGGGCCGCATTCGGGCGAAGCCGCGGCGCGGCGTAGGAAAATTCCGACGCCGCGCCGCGTGCGGGGTTGCCGGGTCAGCCCAGCTTGCGCGCCGCGGCGTACGAGGCCAGGTTGCCCAGGCCCACGGCGCCGACCAGCACCGCGATCACGCCGGGGGTCACTTCGCGCCAGCCGGCGGCTTCGACGATGCCGAAGCCGATCGCCAGCGCGACCAGGGTGATGCCCCAGCGCAGCGACGACAGCCGGCGGTGCATTTCGTCGCCGCGCAGGATGCTGGCGACCAGCTCCGGCGAGCCGTTGCTGGCGACCAGCTGCTTGCGCACGCGGGCGTCGACCACCGCCTTGATCGAATAGGCGATGCAGATGAACAGGGTGATCGGGATGAGAATGCCGAATTCCATGGTGGCTCCTTTGTTCTGGTCCGGGCGGCCGGTATGGCCGTTCGGGCCAAGGGATACCGCGGTCGTGCCGGCGGTTGCAGCGGGGCTGTGGGAAAAACCGCTTGCAACCGCCCGCCCGCCGGGCGTATCCCATGCCGCATGGACGCCGACCGCGAACTCGTCGAAGCCGTGCTCGCCAACCGCGCGGGCGCGTTCGAGCGATTGGTGCGTGAATACCAGGGCCTGTGCTGGCACGTGATCCAGCGCATGGTGCGGCACCCGGAGGACACCCGCGAGCTGTGCCAGGAGGCGTTCCTGCGCGTGCACCGCTACCTGCACCAGTACCGCTTCGACAGCCCGCTGAAGTCGTGGATCGGGCAGGTCGCCTATTCGGTGGCGAAACGGCACCTCGAACGCAAGCGCATCCCGCTGGCGGACCTTGCTTCCGAACGCGGGGCGGACGATGCCGACGGCGCGTCGCTGCTGGACAACCTCGGCGACGGCTTCGACCTCGAGGCCGCGCACGCCGGGGCCGACGAGGAGCGCGAACTGCATGCCGCGATCGAGCGCCTGCCGCCGCTGCAGCGCACGCTGCTGACCCTGTACCATCTGGAAGAGCTGCCGATCGGCGAGATCGCGTCGATCACCGGCCTGGCCGAAGGCACCATCAAGAGCCACCTGTTCCGCAGCCGCAAGCAACTGCGCGAGATCCTCGCCCCGCGCATCGGAGTCGCCGCATGAACAACGACAGGCACGAACCGCATTCCGGCGGAATCCCTTTCGACGAAGCGCAATGGCAGGCGCAGGAGCGCGCGCGCCTGGCCGCGCGCGACGGTGGCGCCGATGCCGACGCCGCGGAGCTGCGCATCGCCCGCGCCCTGCGCCACGCGCCGCCGGTCGGCCTGCCCGACGGCTTCGCCGCACGGGTGGCGGCGCTTGCGCAGGCGCAGGCGGCCTCGGCCTCGCGTCTTGAACGGAACCTGCTGCGCGCACTGACCATCGCGTTCGGCCTGTCCGCGGCGGCGACGGTGGCCTATTACGGTCGCGACTGGGCGGCGGCGTTCGCGGCGACCCTACCGGGCGGCGCCGATGCGCTGCCATGGGCGGCGATGGCGGCGCTGTGCCTCGCCGCCAACTGGGGCTGGGGCCTGCTGCGCCACCCGGGCGCGCAGCGGCACCACGCGTAGGCCCGTCGCGCGGGCGGGCAATAAAAAACGCCGTCCGTCGCCGGACGGCGTCCCGAAGCGGGACGAACCGAAGCTCATCCCTTGATGCATACCACCTGGCGCAAGGTGTGCACCACTTCCACCAGGTCGCTTTGCGCGGCCATCACCGCGTCGATCGGCTTGTAGGCCGCCGGCGATTCGTCGATCACGCCCGCGTCCTTGCGGCATTCGACGTGCCTGGTCGCTTCGCGGTGCTGGGCCAGCGTGATCTGCTGGCGCGCCGCGGTGCGGCTCATCACGCGGCCGGCGCCGTGGCTGCAGCTGTGGAAGCTGTCCGCGTTGCCCTTGCCGCGCACGATGAAGCTCTTCGCGCCCATGCTGCCCGGGATGATCCCCAGCTCGCCCTCGCGCGCGCTCACCGCGCCCTTGCGGGTGACCAGCAGTTCCTCGCCGCCGTGCGTCTCCTTCTGCACGTAGTTGTGGTGGCAGTTCACCGCCACCCCGGCCACGTCGAACTTCGGCAAGCGGTGGCGCATCTCGCGCAGCACCTGCGCCATCATCGCCTCGCGGTTCGCGCGGGCGTAGTCCTGCGCCCACGACACCGCTTCCACGTAGTCGTCGAACAGCTGCTCGCCTTCCAGGAAGAACGCCAGGTCCTTGTCCGGCACGTCGAAGCCGAGCACGCGCCTGGCCAGCTCCTCGCGCGCACGCGCGATGAAGTAGCTGCCGATCACGTTGCCGGTGCCGCGCGAACCGCTGTGCAGCATCACCCAGACGGCGTCGGTTTCGTCGAGACAGATCTCGATGAAGTGGTTGCCGCCGCCCAGCGTGCCGATCTGGCGGTCGATCTTGTCGGTGCGGATCTTCGGGTGCACGGCCTTGATCTTCTCCAGCCGCGCGAACAGCCCCGACCCGGCGACGCGGGTTTCGATCGCTTCCGGCACCTTGCGGTGGTCGCCGCCCGGGCCGTTGCCGGCCGGGATGCCGCGCTCGATGCCCGAACGCAGCTTCGCCAAGTCGTCCGGCAGGTCGTTCGCGCGCAGCGTGGTGCGTACCGCGGCCATGCCGCAGCCGATGTCCACGCCGACCGCGGCCGGGATGATTGCGCCGCGGGTCGGGATCACCGAACCGACGGTCGCGCCGATGCCCAGGTGCACGTCGGGCATCACCGCCACCCATGGCCCGACGAACGGTATCGCGGCGATGTTGCGCAACTGCCGTTGCGCCTTCTCTTCCACCGGCACGCCGCGCACCCAGCCCTTGATCGGGACGGTGCCGCCCTCGGCGTGCAGCAGCTCGTATTGCGTTTGCATGTTGGATCGCTCCGTTGATATCCCTTGCGGCGAATCCGTTCGTCGCGAGGGGTGCAGCTTCGGTTGTGGCTCGCCCTCCTGGCGGCCGGACGTCGCGGCCTTCACCGGCCGGCGATTCGCATGGGCGCGATGCGCCCGGTGCATTGGCGATTCCCCACCCCGCGCCGCTCGCGTCGAGGCATCACGACGCAGCGCACATGCGCCTGTCGCAGCCGCGCCCCTGCCTCGTGCGCGCAGCCATGCGCGCCCGGATGCCCCAGGGCGGAAACGTGTTCCTGAAGGTTGGAAAAGCCGGACTTATTCGCGCGCGATGCGCTTCCCTTGCGAACGGCAGAAACAAAACGCCCCCGGGTATTGCGTGACCCGAGGGCGTTCGCCTTGCCTCGGGAGATCGGGGCGGCCGATCTCCCATGGAGTCCGGCCGTGATTAGGTGTTCAAGGTTTCGGGATACCGCTTGCCGGCATCGCGCGCGCGCAGGTCCGCGCCGTGGCAGGGCCACAGTGCAAACAGGTTCTTCGCGTTGGCGAGGGTCATCGACATGGAAATGCGGATTCGAAAAAAACGCCGGTTCGGCGGAAGGCGCGCACGATACTCGCGTCGTTTGCAGGTTGCAACAGGATTTTTTCCGGCGGAACGCGCAGGCCGACGGGCGGTCGCGGACGCGTGGCGGACGCGAAGTTCGCGAAGAGGATCGCCGGCTCGCTAGAATCGCCGCGACCCTGCCTGCCCACACGCCATTGGCCGCTTCCGATCCTGCGCTCCAGACCCTGCTGCTGCCATTCGCCGGCGGCGAACTGGCATGGCCGGACGGGCCGGTGTTGTTCCTGCGCGCGCGCGACGGCTGGGCGCTGCGGCAATTCCCGACGCGGCAACTGGTCTGCGTGCAGGGATTCAAGCCCGATGCCGATGCGTTGTCGCGCGCCGGGCTCGATGTCGTCGAAGAGGCGGCCTTGCCGGCGCGGCAATTCCCGTTGGTGCTGGTCCTGCCGCCGCGCCAGCGCGACGAGATGCGGGCGTCGTTCGCGCGCGCCGTGGCGCTGGCCGCGCCCGGCGGCACGGTCGTCGCCGGCATGGCCAACGACGAGGGCGCGAAGTCGGGCGAGGGCGATCTGCAGAAACTCGCCGGCCTTGGCGGCAAGCTGACGAAGAACCATTGCCGGGCGTTCTGGACGCCGCCGCTGCACGGCACGCACGATGCGGAACTGCAGGCGCAATGGTCGCAACTCGACGCGCCGCGTTCGATCCTCAATGGCCGTTTCGTCAGCCGCCCCGGCGTGTTCGCCTGGGACCGCATCGACGCGGCCTCCGCGCTGCTCGCGGAGCACCTGCCGCGCGACTTCGCCGGCACCGGCGCCGACCTCGGCGCCGGCTACGGCTTCCTGTCGTCGGAAATCCTCGCGCGCAACGAGCGGGTTGCGGCGCTGCACCTGTACGAGGCCGAGGCGCGCGCGCTGGCGTGCGCACGGATCAACCTCGCGCCGTTCGCGGATGCGGTCGAACTCGACTTCCGCTGGCACGACGTCGCCGCCGGCCTGGCGGCCCGCTACGACTTCATCGTGACGAATCCGCCGTTCCATGCGATGCAGAAGGCGGATCGCCCCGACATCGGCCGGCGTTTCATCGAAATCGCCGCGGAGGCGCTGGTGCCCGGCGGTCGCCTGTGGCTGGTGGCGAACCGGCACCTGCCGTACGAGCAGGTCCTGAATGCGAATTTCGGCAGCGTGCGCGCCGTCGCCGGTCGCGACGGATTCAAGGTGATCGAAGCCGTGAAGAACGGGGCGGCGAAGCCGCGATGAAACTGGTCAAGCACATCGCCAACCTCGGCTACGGCAGCCGCCGCCAGGTCGAGTGGATGTTCCGCGAAGGCCGCATCACCGACGCGGCCGGCGAGGTGCTGTACGCCGACGACAAGGTCGCGCACGAGGCGATCCGCGTCGACGGCGAGCCGCTGGACCCGGCGCCGGGCCTGCTGCTGATGCTGCACAAGCCGGTCGGCTACACCTGTTCGACCAGGGACGCCGGGCGCCTGGTCTACGACTTGCTGCCGCCGCGCTTCCGCGCGCGCGCGCCGATCGTTTCGCCGGTCGGCCGCCTCGACCGCGACACCAGCGGCCTGTTGCTGATGACCGACGACGGCGCGCTGCTGCACCGGATCATCTCGCCGAAATCGGCGTTGCCGAAGGTGTACGAGGCGACGCTGGCCGCCGACCTGCGCGGCGACGAGGCGGAACTGTTCGCCAGCGGCGCGCTGGTGCTGGAATCGGAGAAGACCCCGCTGCTGCCGGCGCAGCTCGAGGCCCTGTCGCCGCGGCAGGCGCGGCTGACCCTGCACGAAGGCCGCTACCACCAGGTGCGGCGCATGTTCGCCGCGGTCGGCAACCATGTCGTGGCGCTGCACCGCGGCCGCGTCGGCGGACTCGAGCTCGACGCCCTCGAAGCCGGCGCCTGGCGGGTGCTCGATGCGCGGGACCGTGCGCGCCTGTTCGAACCGACGTGAAGGCGGCGTGACGAAAAAGGCACGCGCGCCGCGTTCATCATCGTGACGAATGCGCTCCCGCACGCGTTTGGAAATGCGCGAATTTGTCGGAAAAAACCACGGTTTTGCGCGGGCGGTCACGCAACCGTTGCACTTTCCGCAATCGGCAATGAACACGCATGTGAAGACGCGTCGCGGCGGCCGTTTTCGCGTCTAGCATCTTGCCCGCGCCGCATCCGGCGACACGAGGCAACGACGAGGAAAACAACGATGGCCGCCAAATCTTCCTGCAAGCACAACCTGATGTTCGCCGCGTTGGCCGCGGCGCTGTTCGCCGCCGCGCCGGCGTTCGCGCAGGACGCGCCGGAGACGCCGGAAGAGCCGGCGAACGACGCAAACGCCACTTCCGACCGCCTGGTCGATGCCTACGCCGACACGCTGTTCGGCGGCGACGAGGCCGCTGCCGCCGGAACGATCGCCGCGCTGCGCACCGGCAGCGACATCACCGTGACCACCGAGGTCGAGCGGCAGGCGACCAACGAAGACGGCACGCCGGCCGTCGATGCGGACGGCAACCCGGTGATGGAAACGATCACGGTGGAAACCGTCGTGCCCAACGGCGCCGGTCCGATGGGCTGGGGCGAGGTCGACCACTCGCTGGCGATGGCGCAGGCGCTGATCGGCAACGGCACCTACGCCAGCCTCGATGAAGCGCTGCTCGGCGCGTCGACCGTCGAGACGGTGACCAACGAAGACGGCACCACGACCACCACCGTGGCTTTCTCCGGCGACGGCATCCTGACGATGCGCGCCGACGGCATGGGCTGGGGCCAGATCGCCAGGGAACTGGGCTTCAAGAGCCTGGGCGAGGTGAAGAGCGGCCGCGCCTTCGCCGATGCGTCGGCCCGGGGCAAGTCGGCCGAGCACCGCGCCGATCCGGCCGTCGCCAGGGTGGACAAGGTCGATCGCGTCGCCAAGGTGGCGCGCCCGGACAGGCCCGAGCGCATCGCCAAGATCGACCGTCCGGTGCGCCCGGAACGCCCGGAACGTCCGGTGAAACCCGAGCGCCCCGGCCGTCCGTAAGCCGGCGATCGATGCGGATCCGCGGCGGGCGCCGTTCGTGCCCGTCGCGGCGATCCGCGTATCCGACAAAAAAAGCACAAGGAACCATCGATGAAGCGTTCCACCTCATTCGTGGTGCCGCTGCTGGCGCTGCTTGCGCTGGCGGGCACGGCACGGGCCCAGGACGGTTTCAGCCTGGGCGCCGGCGTCGACTATTCGTCCGGCGACTACGGCAGCGAAACCACCACCAAGATCCTGTCGGTGCCGCTCAGCGCGCGCTACGTGGCCGGCGGCTGGACGTTCAAGGCCAGTCTGCCGTGGATGCGCGTCGACGGCGACGCCAACGTGGTCCCCGGCCTGGGCAGCGTGGTCAACACCAACCCCAACGGTCGCGGCCGCGGCGGGGGCCCCGTTCCCGACCCCGGCGACCCGGTCGCCGCACCGACCACCGGCACGACTTCCGGCATCGGCGACCTGCGCCTGTCGGCGACCTATGCGCTGCCGCTGCAGGGCGCGTGGGGCGTGGACCTGACCGGCAACGTCAAGGTCGCCACCGCCGACGAGGACAAGGGCCTGGGCACCGGCGCCAACGACTACGGCGCGGCGGTCGACGTGTACCGCAGCGTCGGCGCGGCGACCACGCTGTTCGCCGGCGTCGGCTACACCGTGCTCGGCGACTCGGACTACATCGAGGTCGACTCGGTGATGAACGGCAACCTCGGCTTCAGCCACAAGACCGGGGAAAACAGCGCCGGCCTGATGTACGACTACCGCGAAGCGGTTTCGGCAGCCTCCGACGCGCGCAGCGAAGTCACCGGCTTCTACATCATCCCCACTTCGGAAAGCGGCAAGCTGCAGCTTTACGCCAGCAAGGGCCTGTCCGACGGCAGCCCGGACTGGGGCGCGGGCCTGAACTTCATCGCGGGTTTCTGAGCGCCGGCACGTCCGGCGCGATGCGGAACGGCGGCCCCCGGCCGCCGTTTTTTTCGCCGTCGGTTCAGGGCGCCAGCAGCTTGCGCCAGCCTTCGTGGCCCAGTCTCCGAAGCGTTTCGACGTTGCGCTCGACGATCACGTCCGGGTCGGGGAAGGCTTCGACCGCGCGTTCCACGCTGTCCTCGCGCAGCAGGTGCAGGGTCGGCCACGGCGAGCGGTTGGTGCAATTGTCGATGTCGTCCGGGCCGCTGCCGGCGAACTGGTACTGCGGATGGAAGCTGGCGACCTGCAGCACGCCCTCCAGGCCGAGCGCGGCGACCGCGGCGTCGGCGTTGTCGAGGAAGTCGTTGTAGTCGCGGAAGTCCTGCAGCACGAACGGATGCACCAGCAGCGTGGTGTCGACCTGTTCCGGCGGCGTGTCGCGCAGCGCCACCAGCTCTTCGGCCAGTTGCTCGAGCAGGGCTTCGGAAGTGGTCGCGTCGCTGAACACGAAGCGCACCTGCTGCTTGACGTACACCGACTTGGCGAACGGGCACAGGTTCAGGCCGATCACCGCGCGCTCCAGCCAGCGCCGGGTGTCGGCGAGGTAGTCGTCGGCTTCGTGCGTCGGTTCCATGGGCGCCATTGTGTACCAGACGGCGCCGGATCCGCCGGCGCCGGTGCGACAATGGCGCATGGAACCCAAGCCCAATCCCGGCCGGGCCGCCGCCTGGATGCTGGCCGCCGTCGCGATCTTCTCGCTGATGGACGCGGCGATGAAGCAATTGTCCGAACACTACCCGCCGATGCAGGTGGCGCTGCTGCGCGGCGCCTCGTCGCTGCCGTTCGTGCTGGCCTGGGTGCTGGGCAGCGCCGGGCTGCGTTCGATCGCGCCGGTGCGCTGGTCGCTGCACCTGCTGCGCGCGGCGCTCGGCATCGCGATGATCGGCTGCTTCGCCTATGCGCTGAAGCGGCTGCCGCTGTCGACCGCGTACGCGATCATCTTCGTCTCGCCGATGCTGGTGGCCGCGCTGTCGGTGCTGCTGCTGGGGGAGAAGGTCGGGCCGAAGCGGTGGCTCGCGATCGCCGTCGGCCTGGTCGGCGTGCTCGTGGTGCTGCGGCCCGGCGGGGGCGGGGCGCTGTCGCCGGCGGGGTGGATGGCGCTGCTGTCGGCGCTGGCCTACGCGACGGCCTCGGTCACGGTGCGCCTGCAGGCCCGCACCGAGACCTCGCAGGCGATGGTGGTGTGGTTCCTCGCGCTGATGGCGCTGGGCGGCGGATTGCTGGCCATTCCCGACTGGGTGCCGTTGCGCGCGGAAGACGCCTGGCGGATCGCGGCGTTGGGCCTGTCCGGGGCGCTGGCGCAGGTGGCGCTGACCCGCGCGTTCCAGCTGGGCGAGGCCTCGATGGTCGCGCCGCTGGAATACACCGGCCTGCTGTGGGTCGCGGCGCTGGACTGGCTGCTGTGGCGGACCCTGCCGGGAACGCAGGTGTGGATCGGCGCGGCCATCATCATCGCCAGCGGTATTTATTTGCTGCGACGAGAACAGCGGCATATGGAAGCTGATCATCCGTAAAAGAAGTGTCGGCGATCACGCGCGCAATAACCTTTTATTGACACGCGATAACATGTTTTGCTAACGAAGCATTGCCGGACGTCCGGTATTTGAGAGGAATCATGAGATGAAGTCCAAAAGGAAAATAATTGGCACTCTTTCCATTGCTCTACTCACGATTAGCGGCAGCTTGTTGGCCCTACCTAACAACGCCTACGAAATTGATTATTACGACGCAAATGGCAACTTGGTTGGTCAAGACTCATATTATTGCGGCGTAAATCACGCTGGTCTCGATTGGGGAGTGAAGACCGAGAATTACGTCTATACCGACTTAGGGCGTTGTTATGGGTGGCAGACTCCCTAGTTGAGCTCCAAGTAGTGATGTGCCCTCAAAACTCGAGACGGCAGGCCTATGCCTGCCGTCTTGGGTATCACGCTCAATGAGCGATTGCGCTGGGATCAACCGGCTCAGAAGCGCGCGCCGAGGCCGACGCCGACCGTCCACGGGTCGTACTTCACTTCCTCGCCGGTGCTCGCGCCGTTCTCGGTCAGGTCCGAGCGGCCGTGCAGGTAGCGCGCGTCGGCGCGCGCGAACCACGACGGGCTGATGTTCATGTCGACGCCGACGCTGCCGATCGCGCCCTTGGCGGTGTCGATGCCGACGTGGCCGCCGCTGCCGAGGCTGTCCACGGTTTCGCCGTCGAAGTTGGCTTCGTAATAACCCAGGCCGACGAACGGGCGGAAGGTGTTTTCCGCCGCACCGAAGTGGTACTGGCCGCTCAGCGCGATCGGCTGCGAATCGACGTTGCCGATCTTGCCGGCGTCGCCGCGCACGCGGTGCTCGAACTTGTCGGCCGCGCCCCACAGCTCCACCGCGATGTTCGGCGTGGCGTACCAGCTGGCGCTCAGGGTCGGGGCGACGCCGCCGTCGAAGTCGAGGCGCGCACCGTCGATCGGGTCGGAATCCGGTTGCAGCACGGTCACGCCGCCGACCACGGCGAAGCGCTTGTCGGCGCCGGCATCGCCGGACGCGGCGTCCTGGGCGAAGGCGGAAGCAGTGGCAAGCACGGAAACGACGGCAACGCCCAGGGGAAGGAAAGCTTTCATCGCAGACTCCTTGAAGTTTCTCTTTTTGGTGGTGCCCGCAGTCGCGGGCGCGCACACCGTAGGTGGCGATGGATGAATCGCGGCCGGCTTCGCCTGCCCGCGTTCATGCGACCCTTCACGATGCGGTCACCAGCCTGTACCGGTCGCGGGCATCGCATGCCGGAGCACAAGGCCTGGCGGGCGGCAGGATGAACATCGCGGCGAACGGTCGCGGCATGCCGCGTTCAGCGAAACGGGATGCGCGGCATGCGTTGCCGCGATCCGCGCATCGCATCCGCAGGGGGCGCGATGGAGTCCGGACGAGCCGGGCGCCGGTCCTGCCGCGCCGCGCGCGGATCAGCGCGCTTCCAGCGCCTCCAGGTAGCGCTGGCGCCAGGCGTGGATGTCGTAACGCAGCAGGTGGTCCATCATCGCGCGCCAGCGCTCCACCCGCTTGGGTTGCGGCATCGCCGCGGCGGTGGCGATGGCGTCGGCGACGCCGTCGAGGTCGTGCGGGTTGACGATCAGCGCTTCCTTCATCTCGTAGGCGGCGCCGGCCAGCACCGACAGCACCAGCACGCCGGGGTTCTCCGGGTCCTGCGCGGCGACGTATTCCTTCGCCACCAGGTTCATGCCGTCGCGCAGCGGCGTGACCAGGCCGACCTTGGCCAGCCGGTAGAAGCCGGTCAGCGTGGCGTGGGCGAAATTGCGGTTGACGTAGCGCAGCGGCGTCCAGTCCGGCGCGGCGTGGCTGCCGTTGATGTGGCCGGCGATCTGCTCCAGTTCGTTGCGCAGCAGCTGGTATTCGGTGACGTCGCCGCGCGACACCGGCGCGATCTGCAGGTAGGTCAGGCCGCCCTTCTGGTCCGGGTGCCGCTGCAGGTAGCGCTCGAAGCCGCGGAAGCGCTCCGGCAGGCCCTTGGAATAGTCCAGCCGGTCCACGCCGATCGCCAGCATGCGGTGTTCCAGGCTGGTGCGCAGGTCGCGCACCGCCGGCTTGGACATCGCCGACTGCGCCTGTTGCGCGACATGGCGGGTGTCGATGCTGATCGGGAACGCGCCCACGCGCAGGCGGCGCCCGCCCGGCGCCTCGATCGACCCGGCGCGGCGCACCTTGCCGCCGCCGAACAGGCGCACGTAGTCCTGGAAGCGCTCGACGTCGCGCTGGGTCTGGAAGCCGACCAGGTCGTACGCATACAGCGACGAGAACAGCCGCGCATGGTCCGGCATCGCCGCCATCAGGTCGCTGGACGGCATCGGCACGTGCAGGAAGAAGCCGATGCGGCAGCCGATGCCGCGCTCGCGCAGCAGCGCCGCCAGCGGGATCAGGTGGTAGTCGTGGATCCACACCGTGTCGCCTTCGCGCAACAGCGGCGCCAGCCGGTCGGCGAACAGCGCGTTGACCCGGCGGTAGCCCTCGCGGGTCTCGCGGGTGTAGTCGACCAGGTCGAGGCGGAAATGCAGCAGCGGCCACAGCGTGCGGTTGGCGAAGCCGTTGTAGTAGGCGTCGTGGTCGTGCCGGCTCAGGTCCATGGTGACGAAGCGGATGTCGCCGTCGCTTTGTTCGTGCAGGCGCCCGCTGTCCTCGCGCACGACCTTGCCGCTCCAGCCGAACCAGAGCCCGCCGCGCTCCCGCAGCGCCGCCTGCAGCGCCACCGCCAGGCCGCCGGCGCGGGATTCGCCGGGCGTGGCGACGCGGTTGGAGACGACGACGAGGCGATTCATGGGGCCACCGGCAACGAGTGGGAAGGGGCGGGGAACGCGCGGGGGCGGGCGGGGCGTCCTCCGCTGGTTCTTCGTTCCCCGTTCCGCGCTTCTGCCCTCACGATGCCTCCTGCCACGAGCGCGACAGCCGCATCGCGGCGCTGATCAGGCCGACGTGCGAATAGGTCTGCGGGAAGTTGCCCCAGCCTTCGCCGTCGTCGAACGCGGTGTCCTCCGACAGCAGGCCGAGCGCGTTGCGCCTTTGCAGCACGCGCTCGAACATCGCGCGCGCCTCGTCCTTGCGGCCGATCGCCACCAGCGCGTCGATGTACCAGAACGTGCAGATGGTGAAGCTGGTTTCGGGTTCGCCGAAGTCGTCCGGCGCGACGTAGCGGAACAGCGCGTCGCCGCGCTTGAGTTCGGCGCCGATCGCCTCGACCGTGGCGACGTAGCGCGGGTCGTCGTCGGCGACGAAGCCGATGTCGGCCAGCAGCAGCAGCGAGGCGTCGAGGTAGTCGCCTTCGAACGAGGCGCTGAAGCGGTTCGCCGCCGGCCGCCACGCGCGCTGCAGGGTCTTTTCGCGGATCGCGTCGGCGCGCTCGCGCCAGTGCGCGGCGCGCTCGTCCAGGGACAGCAGCGCGGCGATCTTCGCCAGGCGGTCGCAGGCGGCCCAGCACATCGCCGCGGTGTAGGTGTGCACCTCGGCGCGGCCACGGAACTCCCACAGCCCGGCGTCGGGCACGTCGTGCAGGGCGAAGGCGCGTTCGCCCAGCGGTTCCAGGCGGCGGAACGTGTCGGCGTCGCCGGGATCGGCCAGGCGCCGGTCGAAGAACAGCTGCGTCGAGGCCAGCACCACGCTGCCGTAGACGTCGTGCTGCTTCTGCACCCAGGCCAGGTTGCCGCGCCGCACCGGGCCCATGCCGCGGTAGCCGCGCAGGCCGTCCACCTCGGTTTCCTCCAGCCGCTCGGCGAAGTCGATGCCGTACAGCGGCTGCAGGCTGCCGTCGTGGGTGGCGATGTTGAAGATGTAGCGCAGGAACTCCTCCATGCTGCGGGTGGCGCCGAGGCGGTTCAGCGCGCGCACCACGAAGGCCGCGTCGCGCAGCCAGCAGTAGCGGTAGTCCCAGTTGCGCGCGGTGTCCGGCGCTTCCGGGATCGAGGTGGTCATCGCCGCGATGATCGCGCCGCTGTCCTCGTACTGGCACAGCTTCAGCGTGATCGCGCTGCGGATCACCGCCTCCTGCCAGTCCAGCGGTATCGACAGGTAGCGCACCCACTCGCGCCAGTACTCGGCGGTGCGGCCCAGCGCCTCGTCGACGTAGCCGGCGATGGAGCGCAGCAGCGATTCGTCCGGCCCCAGCACCAGGTGCGCGGCATGGGCCAGCACGAACGGCAGTTCCTCGCGGACGAAGCGCACCGGCACGTCGGTGGTCAGGCGCAGGGTGAAGTCGGGCAGCAGCCAGCGCATGTGGTTGCTGCCCCACGTGGTCTCGGGCATGCGCGCGCCCCAGTCGGCCAGCGGGCGTATGCGCACGCGGATGCGCGGGCTGCCGGACAGCGGTGCGATCCTGCGGATGATCGACACCGGCCGGTAGATGCGCGAGTTCTGCTTCCAGCGCGGGGCGAAGTCGAGGATTTCCAGCGAACCGCCGTGGCGGTCGTGCAGCACGGTGCGCAGGATCGCGGTGTTGGTCAGGTAGTGCTGCTCGCTGCGCTCGAAGTCCTCCAGTTCGATGCCGAAATAGCCGCCGTCGTGGTCGCGCGGCGACAGCAGGGCGCAAAACGCCGGGTCGCCGTCGAACGCCGGCAGGCAGCTCCACACCACGCTGCCGTTGCGGTCGACCAGCGCGCCGAAGCTGCCGTTGCCGATCGCGCCGAGGTCGAGGCTGGCGGTCGTCCGGCTCATGCGCGCTTGCCGTGGTTCGATGCCAGGTTCGCGCGCAGCCAGGCGTGCACCGCGCGCGGGTCGGGCAGGGCGTGGCTGGCGTGGCTGGGTTCGCGCGCGCCGACCAGCACGCTCCAGCCGCCCAGTTCGTTGGCGGCGGCGAAGCCGTATTCGTCGGTCAGGTCGTCGCCGACGAACACCGGGCGCCGTCCCCGGAACGGCGGGTGCGCCAGCAACGCGCGCAACGCACGCCCCTTGTCGACATCGGCGGGCACGATCTCGACGACGTGGTCGCCGGGCTGCAGGCGGTAGTCGGGCAGTTGCGCGGCGTGCGCCTGCGCCAGGTCGCGCAGCGCGCCGGCGCTGTGCGGCGCGTTGCGCCAGTGCAGGGCGACGGTGCCGCCCTTGTCCTCGACCAGCACGCCGGGATGGCGCTCGGCCAGCGCCAGCGCTTCGCGCTTGAACGCGTCGAGCGCGGTGGCGCCGCCGCGCGGCGCGGCTGGCGCACCGCGGAATTCCTGCCCGTGCAGGCCGGCCGCGGGCAATTGCAGCGGCGCGAACAGGTGGTCGATCTGCGCCAGCGGGCGGCCGCTGACCAGCGCCAGCGCGCCCTGCAGGCGGTCGCTGAGGCGCTCGATCGTCTCCAGCGCGCCATCCGGCAGGCCGGCCAGGTGCGGCTGCGGGGCGAACTCGAGCAAGGTGCCGTCCACGTCGAGGAACAACGCGCAATCGTCGTTCAACGCGGGCGGCGGCGGACGACGTGGGGAAGTCGTGGCGGCCATGCCTTTCATCATTCACGCGAATGCGCCCGAGCGCAACGTTGCGGCGCGTCGCAACGACCGCGCGCGGTGCGCGAATCGTTTATCTTGCGGGCCTTTCCGCAACATTCCGAGGCCTCGCGATGAATCCGGCAAACATGGCCCTGGCGGCCTTCATCGGCATGCTGTTGCCATTGCAGGCGCTGATCAACGCGGCCCTGGGCCGGCAGACCTTCGGCGCGCTGTTCGCCGCGCTGGCGTCGTTCAGCGTCGGCACGGCGGTGCTGGCGCTGTGGTGGCTGGCGACGCGCCCGGGCTTCGACGCCGCCACGCTGGCGAAGGTGCCGTGGTGGGGCTGGCTGGGCGGTGCGATCGGTGCGCTTTACGTGGTCGGCGCGACGTTGCTGGTGCCGCGGCTGGGTGCGGCGTCGCTGATCTGCCTGGTCGTGTTCGGGCAATTGCTCGGTTCGCTCCTGCTCGACCACTACGGCGTGCTGCACGTGCGCCAGCCGATCGATTCCACCCGCGTCGCCGGCGCCGTGCTGGTGGCGATCGGCGCGCTGCTGGTGGTCAAGCCGTGGCAGACGCCCGCGGCCTGATGGCACGGGCCAGGCGCGAACCGTTGCGCGGCCTGCCGCCGGCAGTGGCGCCGGACTGCCGCGTACTGGTGCTCGGCTCGATGCCGGGCGCCGCCTCGCTGGCCGCGGCCAGCTACTACGCGCATCCGCGCAACCGGTTCTGGCCGCTGATGGGCGCGTTGTGCGCTTTCGATCCGCGGGTCGATTATCCGCGGCGCATCGCCGGGCTGCAGCGCGCCGGCGTCGGCCTGTGGGACGTGATCGGGCGGTGCGAACGCCGCGGCAGCCTCGATGCGTCGATCGTCCCCGGCAGCGAGGTGCCGAACGACGTCGTCGCCCTGCTCGAATCGCTGCCGCGGCTGCGCGCGGTCGCGTTCAACGGCGGCAAGGCGGCGCAGGCGTTCCGTCGCCACCTGCAGGGCGGATTGTCGCCGGCGCTGGCCGCGCGCATCGCCTTCCACGCCCTGCCCTCGACCAGCCCGGCCAACGCCGGTTTCGGCTTCGAGCGCCTGCTCGCGGCGTGGGGTGCGCTCGGCCTCGGTCGCGGCCGGGATCCGGCCTGAAACGATTCGCCGGCGTATCCTCCGGGCACCAAAGAGATACCAGTCGCCGCGGGGTTCGGCGCGACGCGCGGCGATGGCACAATAGCGATCCACTTTCGAATTTGTCCGGCGGAGTCCCCCATGGCTGAAGTCACAGAAGCCCGCGTTCCCGACATCGGCGACTACAGCGACGTGCCGGTGATCGAAATCCTCGTCTCCGTCGGCGACACGGTGAAGAAGGACCAGGGCCTGGTCACGCTGGAATCGGACAAGGCGACGATGGAAGTGCCGTCGTCGGTGGCCGGCGTGGTCAAGGAGATCAAGGTCAAGCTCGGCGACACGCTCAGCGAAGGCAGCGTGGTCGCGTTGATCGAGGCCGGCGAAGGTGCCGCCGCCGCTGCGCCCGCTCCGGCGCCGGCCAAGGTCGAAGCGCCGGCTCCCGCGCCGGCACCGGCGCCAGCGCCGACCCCCGCGCCCGCCGCGCCCCCGCCGGTCGCTGCGTCGCAGGTGCTCGACGGCAAGCCGGGCATCGATCCGGAAGCTTCGCCGCCGCACAGCCCGCCGGTCGAGTTCAGCGCCGAGCGCGTGCTGCCCGACAAGGTGCCGTACGCCAGCCCGGCGGTGCGCGTGTTCGCGCGCGAGCTCGGCGTCGACCTGGCGCAGGTCGCGGGCAGCGAGAAGGGCGGCCGCATCACCAGGGAAGACGTGCAGAAGTACGTGAAGGCCGCGCTGGCCGGCGGCATCGCTTCGGCCGCCGCGCCGGCTACGGGCGGCGGTGGCCTGAATCTCCTGCCCTGGCCGAAGGTCGACTTCGCCAAGTTCGGCGAGATCGAGGTGCGGCCGCTGTCGCGGATCAAGAAGATCTCCGGCGCCAACCTCGCCCGCAACTGGGCGATGATCCCGCACGTCACCCAGCACGACAACGCCGACGTCACCGAGCTCGAGGCGCTGCGCGTGCAGCTCAACAAGGAGAACGAAAAGGCCGGCATTAAGCTGACCATGCTCGCGTTCCTGATGAAGGGCGTGGTCGCCGCGCTGAAGAAGTACCCCGAGTTCAACGCCTCGCTCGACGCCGGCGGCGAGAACCTGACGCTGAAGAAGTATTTCCACATCGGCTTCGCCGCCGACACGCCGAACGGGCTGGTCGTGCCGGTGATCCGCGACGTGGACAAGAAGGGCGTGATCGAACTGGCGCAGGAAACCTCCGAACTGGCGAAGAAGGCGCGCGACGGCAAGCTCGGCCCGGCCGATATGAGCGGCGGCTGCTTCTCGATTTCGTCGCTCGGCGGCATCGGCGGCACCGCGTTCACCCCGATCGTCAACGCGCCGGAAGTCGCGATCCTCGGCGTGTCGAAGTCGTCGATCCAGCCGGTCTGGGACGGCAAGCAGTTCGCCCCGCGCCTGCTGCTGCCGCTGTCGCTCAGCTACGACCACCGCGTCATCGACGGCGCCGCCGCCGCGCGCTTCACCGCGTACCTGGCGCAGGTGATGGCCGACATGCGCCGCGTGCTGTTGTAAGCGAAGGAGCGCAGACATGGCGAATATCGAAGTCAAGGTTCCGGACATCGGCGATTACGGCGACGTGCCGGTGATCGAAATCCTGGTCGCGGTCGGCGACACGGTGAAGAAGGACCAGGGCCTCGTGACCCTCGAGTCCGACAAGGCGACGATGGAGGTGCCGTCGTCGGTGGCCGGCGTGGTCAAGGAGATCAAGGTCAAGCTCGGCGACACGCTGTCGGAAGGCAGCGTGGTGGCGGTCCTGGAAACCGAAGGCGCGGGCGCGGCCCCCGCCGCGCCCGCAAGCGGCGGCGGCAGCGTCGAGGTCACGGTGCCCGACATCGGCGACTACAGCGACGTGCCGGTGATCGAAGTGCTGGTCAAGGTCGGCGACACGGTGAAGAAGGACCAGGGCCTCGTGACCCTCGAGTCCGACAAGGCGACGATGGAAGTGCCGTCGTCGGCCGCCGGCGTGGTCAAGGAAGTGAAAGTGAAGGTCGGCGACGCGTTGTCGGAAGGCAGCGTGGTGGCGGTCCTGGAAACCGGGGCGCCCGCCGTGGAAGTGCCGGCCAAGAAGCCGCCGGTCGCGCCGTCGCCCCGCGCGCCGGCCGAGCCGCCTGCGCCGAAGCCGGCGTTGTCCACCGGCAAGCCGGCCGACATCGAATGCCGCATCGTCGTGCTCGGCTCCGGTCCCGGCGGCTACACCGCCGCGTTCCGCGCCGCCGACCTCGGCCTCGACACGGTGCTGATCGAGCGCTATCCGAGCCTCGGCGGCGTCTGCCTCAACGTCGGCTGCATTCCGTCGAAGGCATTGCTGCACGCCGCGGCGGTGATCGAGGAAGCCGCGCACGCCGGCGACTTCGGCGTGGAGTTCGGCAAACCGAAGATCGCCCTCGACAAGCTGCGCGAATACAAGGAAAAGGTCGTCGGCCAGCTGACCAAGGGCCTGTCCGGCATGGCCAGGCAGCGCAAGGTGCGGGTGGTGCAGGGCGTCGGCGCCTTCGTTTCGCCGAACGAGATCGAGATCGTCGGCAACGACGGCGGCAAGCAGTTGCTGCGCTTCGAGCAGTGCATCATCGCCGCCGGCTCGCAGGCGGTGAAGCTGCCGAACTTCCCGTGGGACGACCCGCGCATCATGGATTCGACCGACGCGCTCGAGCTGGCCGAAGTGCCGAAGAAGCTGCTGGTGGTCGGCGGCGGCATCATCGGCCTGGAGATGGCGACGGTGTACCGCGCGCTCGGTTCCGAAGTCACCGTGGTCGAGTTCATGGACCAGCTGATGCCGGGCGCCGACAAGGACCTGGTCAAGCCGCTGGCCGACCGCCTCAAGAAGCAGGGCGTCGTCGTCCACCTCAAGACCAAGGCCGCCACGGTCAAGGCCGACAAGAAGGGCATCACCGTCGGTTTCGAAAGCGCCGACGCCGGCGCCACGCCCGCGATCGAAAGCGGCACCTGGGACCGCGTGCTGGTCGCCGTGGGCCGCGCGCCGAACGGCAGGAAGATCGGCGCCGAGAAGGCCGGGGTGCAGGTCACCGATCGCGGCTTCATCCCGGTCGACGTGCAGATGCGCACCAACGTGCCGCACATCTTCGCGATCGGCGACATCGTCGGGAATCCCATGCTCGCGCACAAGGCGACGCACGAGGGCAAGCTCGCCGCCGAAGTCGCCGCCGGCGAGAAGAAGGAGTGGGTTGCGCGGGTCATTCCGTCGGTCGCCTACACCGATCCGGAGATCGCGTGGATCGGCGTCACCGAAACCGAGGCCAGGGCCAAGGGCCTGAAGGTCGGCGTGGCCAAGTTCCCGTGGGCCGCCAGCGGCCGCGCGATCGGCATCGGTCGCACCGAAGGCTTCACCAAGCTCGTCTTCGACGAGGCCACGCACCGCGTCATCGGCGGCGGCATCGTCGGCGTGCATGCCGGCGACCTGCTCGCCGAGATCGGCCTGGCCATCGAAATGGGCGCGGAAGCCGAGGACATCGGCCACACCATCCACGCCCACCCGACGCTGAGCGAATCAGTCGGCATGGCCGCCGAGGTCTACGACGGCACCATCACCGACCTGTACATCCCGAAGAAGAAGTAGCCCGTGCGCACGCTCGGGCTGCTGGGCGGCATGAGCTGGGAATCGACGGTTCCCTACTACCGCCACATCAACGAGCGGGTGCGCGGGAAACTCGGCGGCCTGCATTCGGCGAAGCTGGTGCTGCACAGCGTCGACTTCGCCGAGGTCGAGGAGCTGCAGCGCCGCGGCGACTGGCAAGCCGGCGGCGCGTTGCTGGCCGATGCGGCGCGCGGCCTGCGCGCCGCCGGCGCCGAAGCCATCGTCGTCTGCACCAACACCATGCACCTGGTCGCGCCGGCGATCGAGGCGGCGGTCGACATCCCCCTGCTGCACATCGCCGACGCCACCGCGCAACGCATCCGTGCGGCCGGACTGCGGCGCGTCGCGCTGCTCGGCACCCGCTTCACGATGGAGGAGCCGTTCTACCGCGAGCGGCTCGAGGCCGCCGGCATCGCCGTCGCCGTGCCGGATGCGCAACAGCGCGGGCTGATCCATCGCGTCATCTACGACGAACTCTGCCTTGGCCGCATCGTCGGCGCGTCGCGCGCGGCCTACCGGGAGATCATCGCCGGCCTCGTCGCGGACGGCGCGCAGGGCGTGATCCTCGGCTGCACCGAAATCGGCCTGCTGGCCGGCGCGGACGATGCCGCCGTGCCGTTGTTCGACACCGCCCGCATCCACGCCGAGGCCGCGGCGGACTGGGCGCTGGCCGGCTGAGCCCGGCCCGGCAAGACGAAGCCCCGGCGGGGCCGGGGCTTCGGGCAGGCCTGCGGTGGAGCATCCGGACGAGGAATTGGAGAGGCAGGCCCGCTTCCAGTGACCGGTCCGGTCCGGGAAAGTTCCGGTTGCGCGACGGGCCGGGTCCATCGGTGCCGGGTCGCCTGACGCGACGCTCGTTCAGCTTTGGCCTCCGGGGTCCTGAACCGCGGCCGGTATCGACTTTTGGCGGTTGCTGGCGAAATTTAGCGGCTGTTATAATTTCGCGGCTCGGCGAGGCGCCTGCATTGGCCTTGTCTCCATCCACTCACCGGGTTTCGCGTGTGCTGAATTCCGTCGCCGCGGGCCGGCGGCTGGCATTGCGCGCGGTGGGGTGCCAACTGGTCGCGGTAATGCTGGTAGCGCTGGCCTTCCTGTTGCAGGGCCCTGGCGCCGCGCTGGCGGCCGCCATCGGCGGGTTGGGGGTCGCGCTGGGCAATGCCCTGGCTGCGCAGGTCGCGCTGGGCGGGGGCGTGGTGGTGGCGGGGGCGGGGGCGGCGTTCGCCCGGCTGCTGGCCGCCACGCTGCTGAAATGGTTGGTGGCAATAACGGTATTGGCCATCGCATCGGCTGTCTGGCGCCTGGCGCCGCTGCCGATGCTGGCGGGATTCGCGACCGCGCTGGTCGTGTATCCGATCTCTTTGAACCTTTTGCGTCAGGGTTGAACGTGAGCGCTGAAAACACGACCGAAGCTGCCTCGGGCGGTTCGACCGAATACATCAACCACCACCTGCACCACCTGCAGTGGAAGGTGGGCGACAGCACGTTCCTGACCCTGAACATCGACACGCTGTTCTTCACCTTGCTGTTGTCGGCGCTGTTCGTGTTCTTCTTCCTGCGCGCCGCGCGCAAGGCCACCGCCGGCGTGCCGGGCAGGTTCCAGGCCCTCGTCGAGATCGTCGTCGGCTTCGTCGACGGGCTGGTGCGCGAGACCTTCCACGGCCGCAGCAAGCTGATCGCGCCGCTGTCGATCACCATCTTCTGCCTCGTGTTCCTGATGAACTTCATGGACATGGTGCCGGTCGATTTCCTGCCCTGGCTGTGGGCCTCGGGCCACGAGGCCGCCGGCCACGACCCCGCGCACGCCTACCTGCGCGTGGTGCCCACCGCCGACCTCAACACCACGCTGGGCCTGGCGCTGGCCGTGTTCCTGCTGATCCAGGTGTTCGGCGTCTCGCACAAGGGCGTCGGCGGCTTCACCAAGGAAATCTTCACCGCGCCGTTCCACGCCGAAGGCGCGGCGATGAAGATCGTGCTGGCCCCGGCCAACTTCCTGCTGCGCATCATCGAGGAAGGCGTGCGCCCGCTCAGCCTGTCGCTGCGACTGTTCGGCAACATGTACGCCGGCGAGCTGATCTTCATCCTGATCGCGCTGATGACCCTCGGTTCCTCGCTCGCCAGCCTCGGCACCTGGCCGATGGGCATCATGCAGTTCGTGGCCGGCTTCGGCTGGACCGCGTTCCACATCCTGGTCATCACCCTGCAGGCCTTCATCTTCATGATGCTGACGGTCGTCTACCTCAGCATGTCGGCCGAGAGCCACTGACGTCCCGAACACGAAACACGTCCCACCTTCCCATCCACCTAGCAACGCAATCGGATCCAACCGGAGTACACCATGGAAAACGCAGCCCTCATCGCTGAAGTGTTGAAGTTCACGGTCATCGCGGCCGGCCTGCTGATCGGCCTGGGCGCCCTCGGCACCGCCATCGGCTTCGCCATCCTCGGCGGCAAGTTCCTCGAAGGCGCGGCGCGCCAGCCGGAGCTGACCCCGATGCTGCAGACCAAGATGTTCATCGTCGCCGGCCTGCTCGACGCCGTGCCGATGATCGGCGTCGCCATCGCGCTGCTGCTGCTGTTCGCCAACCCGCTGCTGGCCTCGATCACCGGCTGATCCGGGCTCGCACCGAGCAAGCGATTCAGGCATAGCCGGCGACATCCTGTCGCCGGCACCAGGAGCAAGTCATGCTACCCAACCTCACTCTCGTCATTCAGGGCCTCGCGTTCTTCGCGGTGGCGTGGCTGGTGATGAAGTTCGGCTGGCCGCACATCATCGCGGCCATCGAAGAACGCCAGCAGAAGATCGCCGAAGGCCTGGCCGCGGCCGACAACAGCCAGAAGGCGCTCGCCCAGGCCGAGGAACAGGCCAGCGAGGCGCTGAAGGAAGCGCGGGCCAAGGCCAACGAGATCATCGAACAGGCCCACCAGCGCGCCAACCAGATCGTCGACGCCGCGAAGAACGAGGCGATCGAGGCCGCGAACAAGCAGAAGGCGCTGGCCCAGGCCGAGATCGACGCCGCCGCGACCAAGGCGAAGGAAGACCTGCGCAAGCAGGTGTCCGCGCTGGCCGTGACCGGCGCCGAGAAGCTGCTCAAGCGCGAGATCGACGCCAGCGCCCACAAGGCGCTGCTCGACGAGCTGGCCGCAGAGATCTGATCGATGAGCCAGGCCCTGACCCTCGCCCGCCCGTACGCCCGCGCCGCGTTCTCGATCGCGAAGGACGAAGGGAACTTCGCCGCGTGGTCGAGCGCGCTCGGTTTCGCCGCGCAGGTCGCGGCCGACCCGCGCGTCGCCGCGCTGCTGCTGAATCCGGAACTGGCCGACGCCGACGCGGTCGCGCTGCTGTCGCCCGACGGCGCCGGCGAATCGTTCGGCCGCTTCCTCGGCCTGCTGGCGGAGAACCGCCGCCTGCCGCAGCTGCCGGAAATCGCCGGCCTGTACGAGGAATTGCGCGCCGAGGCCGAACGCGTGGTCAAGGCGAAGGTCACCTCGGCCGCGGCGTTGCCGGCCGGCGAGCTCGACACGATCAGGGCCGCGCTGAAGAAGCGCTTCGGCCGCGAGGTCGAGGTCGAGACGGCGGTCGACGCGTCGCTGATCGGCGGCGCCGTGATCGACGCCGGCGACGTGGTCATCGACGGCTCGCTGAAGGGCAAGCTGGAACGGCTGCAGACCGCGCTCGCCAACTAATTCATTCGAACCGCAACCGGCGACGGTTGCACCAGGGAAACCAAAGCAATGGCTACCACGCTCAACCCCTCCGAAATCAGCGAACTGATCAAGACCCGCATCGAGAAGGTCAAGCTCGCCGCCGAGGCCCGCAACGAAGGCACCGTGACCAGCGTGTCCGACGGCATCGTGCGCATCTTCGGCCTGGCCGACGTCATGCAAGGCGAAATGATCGAACTGCCGGGCAACACCTTCGCGCTGGCGCTGAACCTGGAGCGCGATTCGGTCGGCGCCGTGGTCCTGGGCGACTACGAGCACCTGCGCGAAGGCGACGTGGCCAAGACCACCGGCCGCATCCTCGAGGTGCCGACCGGCCCTGAACTGCTCGGCCGCGTGGTCAACGCGCTGGGCGAGCCGATCGACGGCAAGGGCCCGATCGACGCCAGGACCAGCGCCCCGGTGGAGCGCGTGGCCCCGGGCGTGATCTGGCGCAAGTCGGTGTCGCAGCCGGTGCAGACCGGCTACAAGTCGGTCGACGCGATGATCCCGATCGGCCGCGGCCAGCGCGAGCTGATCATCGGCGACCGCCAGACCGGCAAGACCGCGCTGGCGATCGACGCCATCATCAACCAGAAGGGCACCGGCGTTAAGTGCGTGTACGTGGCGATCGGCCAGAAGGCCTCGTCCGTCGCCAGCGTCGTGCGCAAGCTGGAAGAGAACGGCGCGCTGGCCCACACCATCGTCGTCGCCGCCACCGCTTCGGAATCGGCCGCGATGCAGTACATCAGCGCCTACTCCGGCTGCACCATGGGCGAGTACTTCCTCGACCGCGGCGAAGACGCGCTGATCGTCTACGACGACCTGTCCAAGCAGGCCGTCGCCTACCGCCAGATCTCGCTGCTGCTGAAGCGCCCGCCGGGCCGCGAAGCCTACCCGGGCGACGTGTTCTACCTGCACAGCCGCCTGCTGGAGCGCGCCTGCCGCGTTTCCGAGGCCTACGTCGAGAAGGCCACCAACGGCGCGGTGGCCGGCAAGACCGGCTCGCTGACCGCGCTGCCGATCATCGAGACCCAGGCCGGCGACGTGTCCGCGTTCGTGCCGACCAACGTGATCTCGATCACCGACGGCCAGATCTTCCTCGAGACCGACCTGTTCAACGCCGGCATCCGCCCGGCGGTGAACGCCGGCATCTCGGTGTCGCGCGTCGGCGGCGCCGCGCAGACCAAGGTCATCAAGAAGCTGTCGGGCGGCATCCGCATCTCGCTGGCCCAGTACCGCGAGCTCGCCGCGTTCGCCCAGTTCGCCTCGGACCTCGACGAAGCCACCCGCAAGCAGCTCGAGCGCGGTCAGCGCGTCACCGAGCTGATGAAGCAGAAGCAGTACGCGCCGATGTCGATCGCCCACCAGGCGCTGTCGATCTACGCGGTCAATGAAGGCTTCCTGGACGACGTGCCGGTGAACAAGGTGCTGGCGTTCGAGGCCGGCCTGCACGCGCACTTCGACAACAGCCTCGGCGACACGATCAAGAAGATCAACGCGACCGGCGACTGGAACGACGAGCTGGAAGCGGCGTTCAAGAACGGCATCGCCGAGTTCAAGAAGACGGGCACCTGGTAATCGCGCGGGGCGGGTTCCGGCCCGCCTTCGGCAAGCGACCGTGACGGCGGGTTGAAGCCCGCCCTACCGAGAGAAAGCAATGGCTGGCGGAAGAGAAATCAAAACCAAGATCAAGAGCGTGCAGAACACCCGCAAGGTGACCCGCGCGCTGGAAATGGTCTCGGCTTCGAAGATCCGCAAGGCGCAGGACCGGATGAAGGCCTCGCGCCCGTACGCGCGCGCGATGAAGCAGGTCATCGGCCACCTGGCCCAGGCCAATTCCGAGTACCGGCATCCGTTCCTGGTCGAGCGCGAAGAGGTCAAGCGCGTCGGCTACATCATCGTCTCGTCCGACCGCGGCCTCGCCGGCGGCCTCAACAACAACCTGTTCCGCAAGGTGCTGGGCGAAATCCGGCAGTGGCAGGACAAGGGCGCCGAGATCGACCTGGTCACCATCGGCCAGAAGGCGGCGACCTTCTTCCGCCGGATCAGGGTCAACATGCTGGCCAGCGTCACCCACCTGGGCGACGTGCCGCACCTGGAGCAGCTGGTCGGCGTGATCAAGGTCATGCTCGACGCCTACGAATCGGGCAAGGTCGACCGCGTCTACCTGGTGTACAACGACTTCGTCAACACGATGACCCAGCGCGCGGCGTTCGACCAGCTGCTGCCGCTGCCGGCGTCGGACACCCAGGTCGCCCGCCACGACTGGGACTACATCTACGAACCCGACGCGCAGGCCGTGCTCGACCACGTGCTGACCCGCTACGTCGAGTCGCTGGTGTACCAGGCGGTGCTGGAGAACGTCGCTTCCGAGCACGCCGCGCGCATGGTCGCGATGAAGGCGGCCAGCGACAACGCCAGCAAGCTGATCGACACGCTGAACCTGGCCTACAACAAGTCGCGCCAGGCGGCGATCACGCAAGAGATCTCGGAAATCGTCGGCGGCGCCGCGGCAGTCTGACGCGCGCCGGCAACAGAATTCAAATAGAGGAACGCAGAAATGAGTCAGGGCAAGATCGTTCAGATCATCGGCGCGGTCGTCGACGTCGAATTCCCGCGCACCGAAGTGCCGAAGGTATACGACGCGCTGAAGGTGCAGGGCACCGAGATCACGCTGGAAGTGCAGCAGCAGCTCGGCGACGGCGTCGTGCGCACCATCGCGCTGGGCTCGACCGACGGCCTGAAGCGCAACCTGGTGGCCGAAAACACCGGCAAGGCGATCTCGGTCCCGGTCGGCACCGGCACCCTGGGTCGCATCCTCGACGTGCTCGGCAACGCGATCGACGAAGCCGGCCCGGTCAAGGCCGCCGACCACTGGGAAATCCACCGCGCGGCCCCGTCGTACGAAGACCAGTCCTCGGCCACCGAGCTGCTGGAAACCGGCATCAAGGTCATCGACCTGATGTGCCCGTTCGCCAAGGGCGGCAAGGTCGGCCTGTTCGGCGGCGCCGGCGTGGGCAAGACCGTCAACATGATGGAACTGATCAACAACATCGCCAAGGCGCACAGCGGCCTGTCGGTGTTCGCCGGCGTGGGCGAGCGTACCCGCGAGGGCAACGACTTCTATCACGAGATGATCGAGTCCGGCGTCGTCAACCAGGACAAGCCGGAAGAATCGAAGGTGGCGATGGTCTACGGCCAGATGAACGAGCCGCCGGGCAACCGCCTGCGCGTCGCGCTGACCGGCCTGACCCTGGCCGAATACTTCCGCGACGAGAAGGACGCCTCGGGCAAGGGCCGCGACGTGCTGCTGTTCGTCGACAACATCTACCGCTACACGCTGGCCGGCACCGAAGTGTCGGCGCTGCTGGGCCGCATGCCGTCGGCGGTGGGCTACCAGCCGACCCTGGCCGAGGAAATGGGCGTGCTGCAGGAGCGCATCACCTCGACCAAGACCGGTTCGATCACCTCGATCCAGGCCGTGTACGTGCCCGCGGACGACCTGACCGACCCGTCGCCGGCAACCACCTTCGCCCACCTCGACGCGACCGTCGTGCTCTCGCGCAACATCGCCGCGCTGGGCATCTACCCGGCGGTCGACCCGCTGGACTCGACCAGCCGCCAGCTCGACCCGAACGTGATCGGCAACGAGCACTACGACACCGCGCGCCGCGTGCAGGCCACCCTGCAGAAGTACAAGGAGCTGAAGGACATCATCGCGATCCTCGGCATGGACGAGCTGTCGGAAGAGGACAAGCTGGCCGTCGGCCGCGCGCGCAAGATCGAGCGCTTCTTCAGCCAGCCGTTCCACGTGGCCGAAGTGTTCACCGGTTCGCCGGGCAAGTACGTGCCGCTGAAGGAAACCATCCGCGGCTTCAAGGGCATCGTCGACGGCGAATACGACCACCTGCCGGAGCAGGCGTTCTACATGGTCGGCACCATCGAGGAAGCGGTCGAGAAGGCCAAGAAGATCGCCGAGAAGGCCTGATCGTTGTAGGGCGGGTCTTGACCCGCCGCACGTTCACGCAATGGCGGGTCAGGACCCGCCCTACGCAGGAATGATTAAGATATGGCATCCACCATCCGTTGCGACATCGTCAGCGCCGAAGCCGAGATCTTCCACGGCGAGGCCACGCTGGTCGTCGCCACCGGCGAGCAGGGCGAACTCGGCATCGCGCCGCGCCACGCGCCGCTGATCACGCGGCTGAAGCCGGGCAAGGTCGTGGTCACCCAGCCGAACGGCGAGGTCCTCGACTTCGCCATCGGCGGCGGCATCCTCGAGGTGCAGCCGCAGGTCGTGACCGTGCTCGCCGACACCGCGATCCGCGCCGAGGACATCGACGAGGCGGCGGTGCGCGCGGCGAAGGAAGAGGCCGAGCGCGTGCTTGCGCACAAGGACCCGAAGATGAGCGCCGAAGAGGCGCAGGCGCAGCTGGCGATGAGCCTGGCCCAGCTGAGCGCGCTGGAGCGCCTGCGCAAGAACCTGAAGCATTGAGTGGACGTTCCAGTGGCATCAAACGAAAATGCCGGCCCTGTGCCGGCGTTTTCGTTTCACTTCGCCGCGTCTTCGCCCGCAGGCAGCGGGCGGATCGAGCCATCCGCGGCGATCAGGTAATCTGCCGGCTGGTCGCGCCCGGCGATTTCGATCTGGCGCCGGATCGTCTGCCCGCGGTAGGCGGGAATTTCGTGCGAAAGCCGCTGGTAGACCCAGTCTTCATTGGTGGTCTCGCTGCGCAGGCGCAATGGCGTCGAGGCGGGCTGCGATGCAAGCATCGCGAGTTGTGACGAGAAAACCGCCTGCAACTGCCCAACGTGCCGCATCGTGCGCTGCACGTTGACGCCGTGCCAAACCAGCAGCAGCGCCAGCAGCCACAGGCCGGCGCGGAACGCGCGCGTGCCATGCAGGCGCCAGGCTGCGGCCGCGCCGATCGCGCAGGCCAACGCGCCGAAGCCATAGCCGTACTGGCCGGCGGAATAACCGAGGAGCAGCACCGGACCAAGCACGACCATGCCACCCGCGAGCAGGCCGAGGCCGAGCCGCCAGTGCGCCTTGAACACGACCGCGTACAGGCCCAGGCACAGCAGCGCCACGAACGCCAGTCGCCTGGGCGAAGCCAACAGGATGCTGGCTGGTTCGAAAACGGTCGGCGTGATCGAATACAGGTGGTACTCGAGCCACCGCGACGGGATGTCGGTCAGGCTCCATGCGTAGCTCGAGCCGGACGCACCGGCATCAATGACGCCCACGCGCAGCAGCAGGTAAATTGCCACCGGCAGCGCACTGGCCACCGTGGCCAGCGGCCACTGCCTCTTCTCCGGTGCAAGCAGCCATGCCAGCGCACAGACGCCGGGGATGACCACGGCCGCCTCCTTGCTCAGCAGAGCGAGTGCCGTCAGCGTGGCGATCGCGATGAAGCGCAGGGCCTGCGCAAGCCGCGTGTCCGCGTTCCGCGGCAGCGCGAGCGACGCGATGCACAGCATTGCCGCCAGCCACAACAGGTCGGCCAGCGTGCCGACCCAGCCGTGGACGTAGGCCGAATAGGGATTGAGCACGAACAGCAGGGCGGCTGCGAAGGCGTATTCCGCCGGCAATTCCCAGCGGCGCAGCATGGCGAATAGCAGCACGGCATTGAGGGTGCCGATGGCGACCCACAGCGCATGGTAGGCATGCGGATGCGCGAACAGGAAGTGCCCGATCACCAGCCACAGGTTGAAGGTGAGCGGTCGATACTGGAAGGCGTCGCTGCCGGTCCAGGCCACCCAGCGCAGGGCCGAGAGACCGGACCTGTCGGCAAAGGCGCCCCATTGCAGTTCATCGTGGCTGAAGTAGCCCGGGTTCGCCAGCAGCAGGAACTGGCCGGCCAGCGCAAGCACGACCAGGGCGAGCAGCCAGTCCACCTGCGCAGGCAAGGCGCGTGAATTCATCGAAACCGTATCCCTGTCCGGCATCCGTCGCAGCGACGATGGCCTATCCTAGCGGCGACTCGCATCAGCGGTACACCACGTGCCGCCACAGGAAGAAACCGGTGGCCGCCGACAACGCTTCGATCAGCGGCTTGGCCAGCCAGGCGTGTTGCAGGCCAGAGTGCCTGGCGATGGCCGCGAGCAGCAGCGTGCTGATGGCGGTCAGCAGCGCCCAGACCAGCATGAAGCGGAGGAAACGACCCCAGCCCAATCGCGCTTCGCCGTTACTGGCGAAAGTCCAGCGGCCGTTGAGCCAGAAGCCGAGCAGCGCGCCGGCGACGCGTCCGCTGACGTTGCCTGGCGCCGTCGGCATGCCGAGCCCGGTCAGGGCGACGAACACCGCCCAGTCGAGCAGCAACTGAATAGCGCCGACGATCAGGAACAGGCGGCTCTGGCGCAGCAGGGTCACGGGGTCTTGGCGTTGTTCGTCATCGATGCGGATGTTAGCGGTTCGCTGGCATAGAATCCGAGCCCGGATACTCGTTGCGGAAACCGGCCATGGCCCAACCCCTGCATGTCATCATCCTCGCCGCCGGCGAAGGCAAGCGGATGAAGTCCGCACGGCCCAAGGTGCTGCAGCCGATCGCCGGGCGGCCGATGCTCGCGCACGTCATCGACGCGGCGCGCGCGCTGCGGCCGGCCGGGATCCACGTGGTCTACGGCCACGGCGGCGAGCAGGTGCGTGCCGCGTTCGCGGCGCAGGTCGACCTGGCGTGGGCCGAACAGGCGCAGCAGCTCGGTACCGGCCACGCGGTGCAGCAGGCGGTCCCGGCCATCCCCGACGGCGCGAAGGTGCTGGTGCTGTACGGCGACGTGCCGCTGATCCGCAGCGAGACACTGCAACGCCTGCTCACCGCCGAAGGCCGGCTGGCGGTGCTGGTCGCCGAGCCGGAAGACCCGGCCGGCTACGGGCGCATCGTCCGCGACGCCGCCGGCAAGGTCGCAGCGATCGTCGAGCACAAGGATGCCGACGACGAACAGCGCCACATCCGCACCATCAATACCGGCGTGATCGCCGCTGACGCGACCGCGCTGAAGGGCTGGCTCTCGCAGCTGTCGAACGGCAATGCGCAGGGCGAGTACTACCTGACCGACGTGTTCGCTTCCGCGGCGAACGAATTCACCCCGGCGGAAATGGTGCTGGTCGCCGACCCGATGGAAGTCGAAGGCGCGAACGACCCGTGGCAGCTGGCCCAGCTCGAGCGCGCGTTCCAGCGCCGTCAGGCGCAGGCGCTGTGCGTGCAGGGCGCGCGCCTCGCCGATCCGGCGCGCTTCGACCAGCGCGGTACGGTGAAGGTGGGCCGCGACGTCGAGATCGACGTCGACGTGGTGTTCGAAGGCGAGGTCGAACTCGGCGACAACGTCAGCATCGGCCCGTTCGTGCGCATCAAGGACGCGAAGATCGGCGCGAACACGAAGATCCACGCGCATTGCGACATCGAGGGCGTGGTTGCTGGCAGCGACGCGCTGATCGGACCGTACGCGCGCATCCGCCCCGGCACCGTGCTTGCCGACGGCGTGCACATCGGCAACTTCGTCGAGACCAAGAAGACCACGATGGGCGCCGGCAGCAAGGCCAACCACCTGACCTACCTCGGCGACGGCGTGGTCGGCAGCAAGGCCAACATCGGCGCCGGCACCATCTTCTGCAACTACGACGGCGTCAACAAGTCGACGACGACGATCGGGGACGGCGCCTTCATCGGCTCGAACTCGGCGCTGGTCGCGCCGGTGACCATCGGCGCGAACGCGACCATCGGCGCCGGTTCGGTGATCGGCAAGGATGCGCCGGAAGGCAAGCTGACCGTGGCGCGCGCCAAGCAGGTCACCATCGACGGCTGGCAGCGGCCGACCAAGAAGCAGTGATGCGATGGACGGCTTCGTCGTCCGCGACGGCAACGAGGCCGACGTCGACGCATTGCTCGACATCGAACGGCGCGCGGCGCGCCTGCTGCTGGACCGCGGCGGTCTCGACCTCTTCGCGATGCACGGCCTGTCGCGCGACGATCTCGATGCCGGCATCCGCGAAGGCATCCTGCATGTGGTCGAAACCGGCGGCGCCAGGGCCGGTTTTGCGCTGGCGGGCGAGGTCGATGGCAACGCACACCTGTTCGAGATCGACGTACTGCCCGAACATGGTCGCCACGGCATCGGCAGCGCCTTGCTCGAATCGGTCTGCGCGGAAGCGACGCGTCGCGGTTATCCGGCGATCACGCTGACCACGCTGCGCGACGTGCCGTGGAATGCGCCGTTCTACGCCAGGCGTGGCTTCGCCGAATTCGACGAAGCCGCGTGGGGCGACCAGCTGCGCGGCATCGTCGGGCGCGAGCGCCTGCTCGGTTTCCCGGCCGGTCTGCGCGTGGCGATGCATCGCCGGCTGTAGGGCGCGGCTTGCCGCGCCGGGCCCGCTGGTCAGTGTCGCGCCGGCGCGGCGGCGCCCGCCCGCGTGTCTGCCGGCGCCGCGTCCGGATACAGCGCCAGCAGCTTGCGCAGCACGCCGTTGGTCCAGCCGAAGCCATCCTGCAGCGGGTATTCGCCGCCGCCGCCGGCCGCGCTGCGGGTGACGTCGTATTTCTCGACCAGCTTGCCGCTCTGGCGATACACGGCGAGGTTGCCGTCGATCCAGCGCCTGGCGATGGTGGCGGCCAGCTCCTTGTACCCATAGGCGTCCAGGCCGCGGATCGCGATCCACTGCAGCGGCGCCCAGCCATTGGGCAGATCCCATTGCTGCCCGGTGCGCACCGTCGTCGTCGCCAGCCCGTAGGGTTGCAGCAGGCTGTCCCGCACGCGTTGCGCCACGCGGTCGGCCTGGCCGCGTTCGGCGATGCCGAAGAACAGCGGATACAGCGTGGCGGCGGTGACGTGGCCGGTGCCGCGGCCTTCCTTCCACAGGTAGTCCTCGAACACGCCGTCCTTCGCGTTCCACAGGTGCCGCAGGATCGCCGACTTGCGCGCGTCGGCGCGTTCGCGCATCCGCGCCGCCCGGTCCGCCTGCCCGGCGGCGCGATAGGCCTCGGCCAGCGTCGTTTCCAGGTGGTACAGCAGGCTGTTCAAGTCCGGCGGCGCGATCTCGATGGTGCGGATGGTCGCCAGCGTCTTGCCGTCGGCGAACCAGCGCGAACTGAAGTCCCAGCCGCTTTCGGCGCCGGCGCGCAGGTTGCGGTAGACCTCGGCGGCGGGGCGCCCGGATTCGGCGGCGGTGCGCACGTCGTTGCCGTAGCTTTCCTCGCGCGGCAGGTCGCAGTCGTCCCAGTAGCGGTTGAGCAGCGAACCGTCGGCCAGCCGCACCACGCGCCGGTGCGCCTGGCCCGGTTCCAGCGCGTCGGCGCCTTCCATCCAGAAGTCGTATTCCTGCTGCAGCTGCGGCAGCCAGGTCGTCAGCGCGGAAGGTCCGTCGCGTTCGGCGATCAGGTTCACCATCGCGGCGAAGAACGGCGGCTGCGAGCGGTTGAGGTAGTAGATGCGGTTGCCGTTCGGGATGTGGCCGTAATGGTCGATCAGCCAGGCGAAGTTCTTCACCATGTCCACGGCCAGGTCGTGGCGGCCGCTTTCCTCCAGCCCGAGCATCGTGAAATAGGAATCCCAGTAGTAGATCTCGTTGAAACGCCCGCCGGGGACGATGTAGGGATAGGGCAGCGGCAGCAGCGAACCGCGCGGGTCGACCGCACCGGGCTTGCGTTCGAGCACGCGCCACAGCGCGTCGATGTGCTGGCGCACGTCCTGGCCGGGTTCGGTCCGGTAGTCGCTGTCGGCCGACTGCGCCGGGGCGAACTGGCTGGCGACGAATTCGCCCAGGTCGAATCCGGGCAGGCGCCGGCGGTGCTCGTATTCGGCGAGGATGCCGGCCGGCGGCTGCCTGGGCACCGCGTCGACCAGCGACTTGCCTTCCGGCAGGTTGCGCTGGGCGGTCTCGAACAGTTCGCCGTAGAGCCGCGAATAGGCCGCCACGCAGCCCTGCGCCATCGATGGCGGCGCCGGCAGCAACAGGCACAGCGATAGCAACCAGGCGGTTTTTCTCATGATGCGTGTCCTTGCCGGCTTCGCCGCAGAGAAGGCGCCAGCATAGCGATTCGGTCGTTACGCGTGCGCATGCCATGCGATGCGCGCGGCGCCATCGCGGCATCCGGGCCATGTTGCACTGCACATACCCGCGGGGGTTGTTGCGTTGCGAGCTGCGCTACTATGCGCGCGGGATCCGGATGCCGGTCGCGCGCCAAGACGACTGCAACCGCCGGTGACCGACAGGGAAACAGTTGCCCGCGCCCGGCCGATGGCCGTCCGGCGCCGACACAGGTCGACACCGTGTCAGGGAGGTTCCCGAAGATGAAATCGCCGTATCCGGCCGCGCCCTTGCCCCGACCCTGCGGGCTTCTTCACGTCGCACCCCGGGCCCCGGCGGCAACCTCCCCCTGCGGACGTCCGCCGCAGTCCGCTGTCCGCGCGGCTGCGCCGCCGCCATGAGCCCGGGCCAATCGTCCGAACACATCACACCCGTGGAGGGAGCATCATGAGCCGTTGCAACAGCACCCGACATGCACTGTCAGTCGCGATCGTTTCCCTGCTGCCCGCGCTCGCGCAGGCGCAGGAACAAACGCAAACGCAGGAACAGATGCAAACGCAGGAACAGACGCAGGCTCCACCCCAATCCACCGGTGCGGCGACCGCGCAGCAGGCCCCGGCCCAGGCGCAACCACCGCGGCAGTCCGCGACCACGCTCGATACCGTGGTCGTGACCGGCAGCGTGACCGGCGGCGTGAAGAAGCTCGAAGCCAGCTACAACATCGTCACCGCCACCGAAGAGCAGATCAAGCAGGCCAACCCGAAGAGCACCGCGGACCTGCTGAAGATCTCGCCGGGCATGTGGCCCGAATCCAGCGGCGGCCAGACCGGCGCCAACATCGAGATCGCCGGCTTCCCCGGCGGCGGCGACGCGCCGTACTTCACCACCATGCTGATGGGCTCGCCGCTGTACGGCATGCCGACGCTGTCGTTCTTCGAAACCACGTCGATCTTCCGGCTCGACGACACCATTTCCACCGTCGAGATCCTGCAGGGCGGACCCTCGGCGGTGTTCGCCGGCGGGCAGATGGGCGCCACCGCCAACTTCTTCCTCAAGACCGGCAGCGACACGCCCTACGGCAGCGTCGGCGTGACCTACGGCGACGAAGGCCTGTGGCGGCTGGATGCGTTCAGCGGCTTCCCGCTCGGACAGAGCGGCTGGTACGGCAGCATCGGCGGCTTCTGGCGCAGTTCCGACGGCGTGCGCGATCCGCAGTTCAAGGCCGACGAAGGCGGGCAGATCACCGGCACGCTGTCGCGCGATTTCGGCGAGGGCGGCAACCTGACGCTGTACGCGCGCTACCTCGACGACAAGAACCAGTTCATCACGCCGATCCCGGTGGTCCAGGAAGGCAGCGACGAGTTCCATGCCTATCCCGGCTTCGACCCGCTCACGGATACCTATTACAGCGAGGCCATGCGCAAGGTGTTCCTGCCCACCTACCCGGGCGGCGGCAAGGACGCGGACCTGGCCGACGGCCGCGGCGCCAAGTTCTTCTTCTTCGGCGGCAACTTCGACTACGACTTCGACAACGGCTGGTCGATCAGCGACAAGTTCCTGTTCGACGAGGGCGACGCCGACACCAACGCGCTGTTCTCCGGCAACAACCCCGCCCCGCTGATGGACATGCTGTACGACCCGGACACGCCCGGCGGCTTCTCGCTGCCGGCCGGCTCGGCCACCGCGACCTACGTGGGCGGCGGCGCGGTGCCGCTGGACCAGAGCGTGATCCAGCAGGGCTGGTGGTCGATCCACAAGCACCTGAAGAGCCTCAGCAACGATTTCCGGCTGAGCAAGGAGCTGTTCGAGGGCAACACGCTGACCATCGGCCTGTACGTCAACCGCTACACGATGGACGACAAGTGGTCGCTGGGCAACCAGATGCTGATGAGCAACACGCCCAACGCCACGCCGATCACGGTCAGCTACGTCGATCCCGCCGACGGGCTGACCAAGCAGCGCACCGATGGCCAGGGCTTCGCCGATTTCGGCGGCTTCCACATCGCCCAGCACGGCGACGCCACCAACACCGCGCTGTACCTGTCGGATTCGTGGCGGGTCGGCCAATGGCTGCTGGACCTGTCCGGACGCCTGGAGCGGCAGGACGCGACCAACAACGTCTGCAACCTGGCCAACCAGGACCTGGACGGCGACCCGAACACGCTCTACGACAACAACACGCCGGTCTGCGACGGGACGTTCGCGCGCATCCATTACGAGAAGACCCATCCGACCTGGACCGCCGGCGCCAACTACGCCTTCACCGATCGCATGTCGGCCTACGTCCGCGTCAACACCGGCGGCCATTTCCTCGACTTCGACAACGGCATCCGCGGCACGACAAACAACAACTTCCCGCCGATGCAGAAGGTCCGCAACTACGAGGGCGGCTTCAAGTACCAGTCGGACCTGCTGTACGCCGACATCAGCGCCTACCAGCGCCGGTTCAAGGGCCTGCTGTACCAGCCGACCGACGGCCTGGGCACGCCGGTCGGCAGTCCGCTGACCTACGGTTCGGACTCGTGGGGCGTGAACTTCATCGGCTGGATCAACCCGACCGAGAACCTGCGCCTGCAACTGGTGGCGAACTACCTGGACGGCAAGTACTCCGATTTCGACGCCTGCTTCCCGTACGTCGACATCAACGGGCAGGACCAATGCCAGCCGATCGAAGGCCAGCAGCTGCAGCGCCAGCCGAAGCTGCGCTTCATGTTCACGCCCAGCTACGATTTCGTGTTCGGCTGGGGCGACGTCACGCCCTACCTCACCTACACCCACGTCGGCGACCACACCCAGGACCAGTCCGGCCTGCAGCAGCTGGGCTCGTACCACACGCTCGACTTCGGCGTGACCGCCAACGTTGGCTACCACTGGCAGTTCAACCTGCGCGGCACCAACATGACCGACGAACTGGGCCTGACCGAGAGCAACTCGCGCATCTTCGGCACGGCGGTGTCGGGTGCGGAGAACGTGCTGCTGGCGCGGCCGCTGGAGGGGCGGGAGGTCAACCTGCAGGCGAAGTACCTCTGGTGATGCGGGCGAAGCGTGGTTCCGCGCGACCGCGCCGGTACCTGCCGGCGCTGCTGCTGTGCCTGGCGCTCGCCGCGTGCGCGAGGAACGGCGACGCGGCGCTGCAGTTCCGCATCGTCGAAGGCGGCGCGACCAATGCCTTCTACCGGGACGGACCGGCCGCCGCGCACCTGCTGCTCAACGACGGTGCACAACCGCGGATACTGGTGGCGTTCCCGGCCGGGAACAGCGGTACCGGATTGTGGTTCGAAGCCGGCGCGACGCCGGTGCGCTGGGAACTGGAAGAAGTGCGCGCGGCGGAACGGCCGGATGCATCCGGCCGGCCGCTGCACGGCATCGTCGCCGAGGCCAGCGCAAGCGCATCGCGGCTGGTGGTGCGCGACGCGGTGCTGGGCAGCGTGCGCGTGCTGCGCGATTTCCAGCTCGGCGTCGCCTATCCGCCGTCGCTGGCCACGCATGCGCAGGTCGGGGCGCGGCGCGCGGCGTGGTCGCGCCAGCGCCTGGATGGCGCGCCGGGCTACGAAATCTCGGTCGATCTGCTCAATGGCCATGCGCGCGGAGGCGACGGCGAACCGCTGGCGTTCGCCGCCGACCGCGACGGCGAGCCGCTGCGGCTGCGCATCACCGCGCTGACCGGCGAACGCCCGCTCACGCCGCTGCGTGCCGGCGAACTGTTCGCCAACGGCGCCGGCACCGACCCGCGCGGCCGCGAGGTGCTCGAGTTCCTCAGCTATCGCGAGAAGTTCCTCGCCGGCTCGTGGCGCTTCGACACCTACTTCGGCCGCGACACGCTGATGTCGCTGCGGCTGCTGATGCCGGCGCTGCGGCCGGAGCCGGTCGAGGACGGCCTGGCTTCGGTGCTGGAGCGGCTGAACGCGCAGGGCGAGGTGGCGCACGAGGAGGACGTGGGCGAATTCGCGATCCTGCGCCGGCGCAACGGCGGCGCGCCGATGGCGCCGGCCGAGGACGCGCCGATCTACGACTACAAGATGGTCGACGATGACCTGATGCTGGCGCCGGTGGCCGCGGCCTGGCTGCTCGACCGGCGCGAGGGCCGCGAGCGCGCGGCGGCTTTCCTCGCGCGCAGGACCGCCGAGGGCGAAACACTGGGCGCCGCGCTGGCGCGCAACTTCGGTTTCGTGTTGCGTTCGGCGCAGGCCTTCGTCCGCGATCCGGCCGCGCGCAACCTGGTGTCGCTGAAGCCGGGCTTCAACGTCGGCCAGTGGCGCGACAGCGAGCGGGGACTGGCCGGCGGGCGCTACGCCTACGATGTCAATGCGGTGTGGATGCCGGCGGCGCTCGACGCCATCGCGCGCATCCATGCGGCCGGCCTGCTGCGATCGCACGCCACCGCGGCACAACGCCAGGCGTTCTCCACCGCGGGCGCCGCCGCCAGGCTGTGGTCGCAGCGCGCACCGCCGCTGTTCCGCGTCGAGTTGCCGGCAACCGCGGCGCGCGCGGCGATCGAGCGCTATGCCAAGTCGCAGGGCCTGGACCCGGCCGCGGCGCTGGCCAGCCTGCCCGCCGACGCGCTGCGTTTCGACGCGCTGGCGCTGGATGCCGCGGGCAAGCCGATCCCGGTGCTGCATTCCGATGGCGGTTTCGCGCTGCTGTTCCGCGAACCGCAGCCGCAGGCCCTGCAGGAGACGGTGGAAACCCTGCTGCGTCCGTTCCCTGCCGGCCTGCTGACCGATGCCGGGATGCTGGTCGCCAACCCGGCCTATGCCGACGCCGGCGTCGCCGCGGACTTCGGCCGCAATGCCTACCACGGCACCGTGGTCTGGTCGTGGCAGCAGGCGTTGATGGCGGCGGGGCTGGCGCGCCAGCTGCAGCGCGACGACCTGCCCGACGCGGTCCGCGACACCCTGCGCGACGCGCAGCGGCGGTTGTGGGAGGTCATCGACGCCGGCCGCGCGACGCGCACGTCGGAGTTGTGGTCGTGGTCGTACGCCGACGGCCGCTACCAGCCCGTGCCGTTCGGCCAGGGTCGCGGCGACGCCGACGAATCCAACGCGGCGCAACTGTGGAGCACGGTCTACCTGGCGATCCCGCATCCCTAGCCGCGCGACCTTCCCGTCGCCTGCGACGGGAAGCGCGAATCCGCGGCGCCGGGCTAGGCGGCTTGCGCGGGCAACTGGATCGCCACGCACAGCCCGCCGCCGTCGCGGTTGTGCAGCGAGAGGCGGCCGCCGTGCGCTTCGACGATCTCGCGGGTCAGCGCCAATCCGAGGCCGGTGCCGTGGCGCTTGGTCGAATAGAACGGCACCAGCGCGTTCTGCAGCACCGCGTCGTTCATGCCGGGGCCGCGGTCGAGCACCTCGATGCGCAGCCAGTCCGGCAGCCGGGTCAGGCGCAACCCGACGTCGGCGTCGGCCGAGCCGGATTCGTGCGCGTTCTTCAGCAGGTTCAGCAGCGCCTGTTCCAGCTGCGCCGGATCGATGCGCCCGTGCAGGTCGTCGTCGGGCATCTCCAGCACGAAGCCGATCTGCCGCTGCAGGCCGAGCAGGAACTCGCGCCAGCACACCATCTGCAATTGCGGCTGCGGCAGCTTGGCGAAGCGCGCATAGCCGCGGATGAACCCCTCGAGGTGGCGCGCGCGCTCCTCGATGGTCGCGAACACGTCCTCCAGCCGCTCGTGGCGCCCGCGCCGCACCAGCTCGGCGCCCGAGTGCGCCAGCGACGCGACCGGCGCCAGCGAGTTGTTCAGTTCGTGGCTGATCACCCGGATCACCTTCTTCCAGGTCTGCACTTCCTGGCGGCGCAGTTCGCTGGTCAGCAGGCGCAGCAGCAGCAATTCGTGCTGGCGGCCGTTGAGGCGGAACTGGCGGCGGGCGAGGTGGTAGACCTGCTCTTCGCCGGTCTCTTCCTCGTCGTCGTCGCGGCCGATCGCGAACAGGCTGTCGCCGCCGCGCGCCATCGCCTCGCGCATCTCCAGCGGCGCCCGCGCCAGCAGTTCGTCGAAGCGCCTGCCTTCCAGTTTCCAGCCGCTGTTGAGCAGCTTGCGCGCGACGAGGTTGGCGAACACCACGCGGCGCTCGCCGTCGCCGCCGGCGGCGACCAGCAGCATCGCCACCGGGGTGTTCTGCACCATCGTGTCGAGCAGCAGCTCGCGCTGCACCAGGCCCTGGCGCTGCTCGCGCAGCACCTCGCCGAGTTCGGCATGCGAGGCGACCAGTTCGGCCAGCTCGTCGTCGCCGCGCCAATGGATGCCGAAGTTGTATTCGCCGTCGCGGTAGGTGTGCACGCTGCCCGACAGCGCGCGCAGCAGCGCATTGAGCGGCCGCAGCGCGCGGCGCACGATCCACGCCGCCAGCGGCAGCACGGCCAGCGCGGAAAGCAGGGCGACCAGCCACGCGTCGTCGATCCAGCGCGCCAGCAGCAGCGGCAGCGCGATCGCCAGCGCCAGCAACGGCAGCAACCACAGCAGCAGGCGACCGGCGAGCGAGCGGCGGATCATCGATCTTCGATGCGTCGTTCGAACCGTTCTCCCGCTTGCGGGAGAGGGAAAGCGTGCGCGCCGGAGGAAGGCATCATGGATGGGCGATGCCGTAGCGGTCCATGCGCCGGTACAGCGCCTGCCGGCTCAGGCCGAGTTCGCCGGCGGCCTGCGCGATCACGCCGTTGGCGCGCGCCAGCGCGGCCTCGATGCCGGCCTTGTCCGGTTCGGCGATCGTCGCGGCTTTCTGCGGCGGCGGCTTCGGCAGGTTGAGGTCGGCGGCCTCGATGCGCTCGCCCTGCGCCAGCAGGCCGGCGCGTTGCACCACATTGCGCAGCTCGCGCACGTTGCCCGGCCAGGGATGGCGCAGCAGCGCCGCGCGCGCCGGTTCGGACAGCGGCTTGTCGGCGGGGCGGAACAGTTCGGCCAGCGGCAGGATGTCGCCGGGGCGCTCTGCCAGCGGCGGCAACGCCAGTTCGATCGCGTTGAGGCGGTAGTACAGGTCCTCGCGGAACGTGCCGTCGCGGATCATCGCCGGCAGGTCGGCATTGGTCGCGCTGATCACGCGCACGTCGACGTGGCGTTCGCGGTTGGAGCCGAGGCGCTCGAACTTGCCGGTTTCCAGCACGCGCAACAGCTTCATCTGCCCGGCTAGCGGCAGGTTGCCGATTTCGTCGAGGAACAGGGTGCCGTCATCGGCGGCTTCGAACTTGCCTTCGCGCGCCTTGTTCGCGCCGGTGTAGGCGCCGGCGTCGGCGCCGAACAACTCGGCCTCGACCAGCTCGGAAGGCAGCGCGCCACAGTTCAAGGTCACGAACGGGCCGTTCTTCGCCGCGGAATTGGCCTGCACGATCTCGGCGAGTTTCTCCTTGCCGCTGCCGTTGGGCCCGGTGATCAGCACCGGCAGTTCGGAACGCGCGACCTGGCAGGCCAGCGCGATCACGCGCTCGCTGGCCGGGTCGGCGAAGACCACGCCGCGCAGGTCGTACTTCGCCTGCAGCTGTTCGCGGCGCTGCTTCTCGCGCGCGCGGCGGCGGTCCAGCTCGCGCCGCGCCTCGGCCAGTTCCAGCAGGTTGTTGACCGTGGTCATCAGGCGGCCGTCGTCCCACGGCTTGGCCACGTAGTCGGCGGCGCCGGCCTTGACCAGTTCCACCGCGCTGCTCAGGTGGGTCCACGCGGTCAGCAGGATCACCGGCAGGTCGGGGTACTGCGCGCGGATCCGCGCGAACAGCGCTTCGCCTTCGGCGCCGGACGTGGTGTCGGCGGAGAAGTTCATGTCCTGGATCACCAGGTCGACGTTTTCGGCGGCAAGGGCGTCCAGCCCGGCCTGCGGCGATTCGGCGTGCAGCGTGGCGATGTCGTGCAGCGAGAACAGCACGTCCAGCGCCGTGGCGACCGCGGGGTTGTCGTCGATGATCAGGACGGTGGACATGGCGGGAAACGTCGCGTCTTCTTCTCTCACGTTGTCATTCGCGGATGGCGCGGATGGCGCTGCCGGGCTGGCTCAGCACCAGGTAGCCCGGCCGGTTGGCCGCATCGTAGCCGAAGGTGACGCGGGCGCCGAGGTCGGGGACCACGAAGATGGTTTCCGATTCGGCGACCAGCGTCCAGGCGTCCTGGCCGTCGGCCTGGATCCTCAGGCCCTTGTCCTCGCGCCACACGTGCAGGCGGATGCCCGACCCGGTCCGGTACCAGCCGGCGTAGCCGTCGAGGATCGACTGCGCTACCGGCACGCCGGCGGGCGGCGTGGCGGTTTGCGCCTGCGCGGCGCCGGCGGCGGGAGCGAGGGCGAGGCACAGCAACAGCGGGCGCAGCATGGTGGCGATCTCCGGAAGGGCGATATCGCGACTATAGGCAGTGCCCGATGAATGCCATCGGGCTCACGCGCTGCGCGTGGCCACCGCCGGCGGCACCGCGGCGGCGCGACGCGCCGGCCATAGCACCGACAACTGGCCCAGTCCCCACAGCACCACCGCGCCGGCCGGCAGGTAGTACCACGGCAGCCGCGGCAGCTCGTACTTGCCCATCAGCATCTGGTTGATGCCGAAAGCCAGCAGCATGCCGACCACGATGCCGGCGCTGGCCAGCAGGAAGTTCTCGGTCTGGAAATAGCGCAGGATCTGCCCCTGGGTCGCGCCCAGGGCGCGGCGCACGCCGATCTGCCGCGTGCGCTGCTGTACCCAGAAACTGGCCAGGCCGACGATGCCCAGCGCGGTGACCACCAACAGCGCGACGATCACGATCACCAGCATCCACGCCATCGAGCGGTCCTGCTCGAAGAAGCTGGCGCGCAGCTCGCTCAGCGTGCCCTGTTCGACCACCAGCAGGTTGGGATCGGCGCGCTTGAGCGCGTCGACGGCGGCTTTCAGCACCTCGGCGCGGCGCGCCGGTTCCGTGCGCAGTATGTACTGCACCCCGGGTCTGTATTCGCGGATCGGGAAGATCATCGAATACTGGCCCTGATCGAAGCTGTTCGGGCGGATCAGTTCCTCGACCACGCCCACCACCGGGATCGACGCATTGCCCCAGCTGTAGAACGACTTGCCGACCGCGTTCTGTCCGGGGAAGAGCTTCTCGGCCATGGTCCGGTTGATGATCGCGCCCGGCACCTTGCCCTCGTCGCCGGATTTCTCCAGTACGGCCAACTCCTGGTATTCGCCGGGGGTGAAATCGCGGCCGGCGATCAGGCGCAGGCCGAAGGTCTCGAGCAGATTGCCGTCGTCCATGTACACAGTGGCGTTGAGCGTGCTCATCTGCTGGTCCTCGGTCAGGCGCACGCCACTGTTGTTGCTGGAATTGCCGAACGGTATCTGGGTCGCGACGGAGGCCTGGACGACGCCGGGCACGTGGCGCAGCACGTCCAGGTACTCCTGCGCGACCGACTTGTTCAGCTCGTCGTCGTCGCCGAGCTGGCGCAGGCTGGCGGCCTGGATGCGCACCAGCTCGTCCTCGGCGATGCCGCTGGGCACGTGCATGCGGTCGAGGCGCTCGGCGATCAGGAACAGCGCGTTGCAGACGATGGCGCAGCTCAGCGCGATCTCGATGACGATCAGCGCGGCGGCGGTCTTGTGCCGGCGCAGGGTGGAAAGGATCGGACGGATTTCCATGGCGTTCCCCTTATTGCGTCTTCAATTGCACGGCGGGCGTGATCTGCATCGCTCGCCAGGCGGGCAACAGCCCGGCCAGCAGGCTGGCCACGATCGCCAGCACGAAGGTCAGCAGCAACATCGGCGCGTCCAGTTGCGCCAGCTTGGCGTAGCTGGCCGGCTGGTGGCGCACCGCCCACAGGCCGAGCAGGGCCAGGCCCAGGCCGAGCGTGCCGCCGGCCAGCCCGATCGTGCCGGCTTCGACCAAGCATTGCTTGAAGATCTCCGCGCGCGACGCGCCCAGTGCGCGGCGCACGCCGATCTCGCCGCTGCGGCGCAGGAACTTGGCCAGCAGCAGGCCGACGGTGTTGACCAGGCAGACCAGCAGGAAGCCCAGCGCCAGCCACACCTGCAGGCGCACGTCGCCCGGGACGAAGCGGTTGAACTCCAGCAGTTCCATCACGTTGCGCAGGCGCACGTTGCTCGGGCGCTCGAAACGGCCGGCGGTACGCTGCTGGTCGGAATAATTGACCAGGTAGTTGCGGTAGGCGTCCGCCTGGCCGGCCGATTCCAGCTCCACCCAGTACTGCACCCACGCGCACGGCGCGTTCAGCGAACGGCTGTCGCCCTGCGAATCGCCCCAGCAGTTGGTGCTGCCCTGGGTGCCCAGCTTCAGGTCGCGCGACGTGGAGAAGGGCAGGAGCACGCCTTCGGGGACGCCGTAGCGGCCGGTGTACAAGTCGTAGAACTTCGGCACCGGGCGCCAGTTGTCGAGCACGCCGACGACGCGGAAGTCGTTGGGGGCGATGCGCAGGATCTTGCCGGTGCTGTCGCCGCCGCCGAAGATCGTGTCGTTGAGTTCGCGGCTGATCACCGCCACGCGCGCGTGCGTTTCGTCCTCGCCCGCGGTCCAGGCGCGGCCGTACAGGAACGGCACGTCGAACATCGCGAAGAAGTCGGCGGTGGCGTAGCGCGCGTCGGTCAGGTACGGGGTCTGCCCGGCGCGGTTCGGGTCGACGACCACGTTGCCGCCGCTGGCCATCGTCTGCCGCAGGCCGCGCTTGTCGCGCAGCAGCGCCTCGGCGTCGAAGCGCGTCAGCTGGGTGTTCGGCTCTTCGCCGGGCTGGTAGCCCTGCATGGATTCGGCATCGAGCTGCACGTAGAACAGGCGGTCGCTCTTCTGCGGAATCGGGTCGCCGGAAAGCACGTGGAACACGGTCAGCGTGGTCATCGCCGCGCCGATGCCCAGCGCGATCGCCAGCACCATCAGCGCGGTCAGCACCTTGTTGCGCCGGAAGCTGCGCAGGGCGAGGTTGAAGTAATAGGCGAACATGCGTGTTGTCCTGTTGGGGAACCAGCGGGAGAGAACGGGAAACGGGCGAAGGGGCGCCTTGCCCCCGCCGTCACTCGTTCCCGGTTTCCGCGTACTCGCTTCTTGCTCCGGCGCGGATCAATTCCGGCCCGACGGAGAGGTCGGTGGCCATGCCGTCGACGATGTGCACGTTGCGCTGCGCGCGTGCGGCCAGCTCCGGATCGTGGGTGACCATCACGATCGTCGTGCCGCGCTGGTTGATCTCCTCCAGCAGTTCCAGCACGCCGCGCGCCATCTGCGTGTCGAGGTTGCCGGTGGGCTCGTCGGCGAGCAGCAGCCTCGGGCTGCCGGCCAGCGCGCGCGCGATCGCCGCGCGCTGCTGCTGGCCGCCGGACAGCTCGGCCGGGTAGTGCTTCATCCGCGAGCCCAGTCCGACCCGGGCCAGCGCCTCCTCGATGCGCTGCTTGCGCTCGCTTGCCGGCATGCCGCGGTAGCGCAGCGGCACGTCGGCGTTGTCGAACAGGTTCAGGTCGGGGATCAGGTTGAAGCTCTGGAAGATGAAGCCGATCTTCTGGTTGCGCAGCCGGCTGCGCTGGTTGTCGTTCAGGCCGCTGACGTCCTCGCCGTCCAGCCTGTAGACGCCGGAAGTGTAGGTTTCCAGCAGTCCGGCGATGTTGAGGAACGTCGTCTTGCCCGAACCCGAGGGGCCGGTCACGGCGACGAATTCGCCCTCCTTCACGTGCAGGTCCAGCGAACGCAACGCGTGCGTCTCGACCAGCTCGGTGCGGTAGACCTTGGTGACCTGGTGCATTTCCAACATGGTGGTGTCCTCGGTGGTTCTGGTTGTTGGTTCTTGGTTGCCGGTTCTTGGCGGTTGGCTTTCCGGGGCTCGGCGTTTCTCCAACAGCCAAGAACCCGCAGCCAACTACCGCCTCAATTCACTTTTACTTTCTCGGCATCGCCGAACAGGTCGCTGCCGGAAACCACGACGCGGTCGCCGGGCTGCAGGCCGTCCAGCACCTCGATTTCGGACAGGCTGCTCACGCCCAGCCGCACCGGCCTGCGCACGGCGACGTTGCCGTCCATGACGTAGGCATAGCGGCCGCCTGACTGTTCGACGAACGGGCCGCGTTCGACCTTCAGCACGTTGCGGCGGGTGTCCATCAGGATGCGCGCGCTCAGGCGCTGGTTCTGGCGCAGGCCCGGCGGCTGGTCCTTGCTGAAGCGGATGCGCGCGACGACCTCGCCGTTGACCACTTCCGGCGACACCGCGGAGATCTCGCCCGGGTACGGTTGCCCGCTGCCGCTGGTCAGCTGCGCCGGCATGCCGATGGCCAGGTCGCGGGCGAAGCTTTCCGGCACCCTGATCTCGACTTCGAACTTGCTCAGGTCGACCACGCTCAGCACCGGCCCATTGGCGACCACGCTGGTGCCCTGCGGCACCTGCACCTGGCCGACCTGGCCGTCGAACGGCGCGCGCAGGGTCAGCGCGTCGACCTGGCGCCGGGCCTCGGCGACGACCGCGCGCTGGCGGTCGGCCAGCAGCTGCTTGTTGCGCGCATCGAGCCCGGCGCCGGCGGCCTGCAGGTCGAAATCCTTGTGCGCGCTGCCGAGGCCGATCTGCGCCTTCTTCACCTCGTCCTCGGCGCGGTTCAGTTCGTTCTTCGACACCGCGCCGCCGTCGTAGGCGCGCTGGTAGCGCTCCAGGTCGCGCAGCGCGGCGGTGTGGTCGATCTGCGCCTGGTCCAGCGCCTTGCGCGCGGTCAGCCGCGCGATCTGCGCGTCGAGGCGGGCGCGGCCGGCTTCGGCCTCGAGGCTGGCCAGCGTGGATTCCTCCTGCACCAGCTTGCTGCGCAGTTCCGGGCTGTCGATCACCGCCAGTTCCTGGCCCTTGGCCACCTTGTCGCCGGCGACGACCTTCAGCGAAACCGTGCCGGCGGCGATGGCGTACAGGGTGGGGCTGTTGGCGGCGATCACGCGGCCATCCGCGGAAATGTCGCGGACCAGGTCGCCGCGGGTGACTTCGGCGATACGCAGCCGCGAAGCGTCGTACGACCGCGCGCCGCCCAGCCATTGCACCACCACCCAGACGATGCCCAGGACCAGCAGCGCGGCACCGGCCGCCGGCCAGGCCCAGCGTGGCAGCCGGCCGCGGCCGGCGGGTTTGGCGAGTACCTGGTCCTGCGCGGAGGTGTCCCGAATCATCGATGCTTGGCGTTATGGGTAGACAGGCATCCAGCAGCACGACTCGTGCCAATCGCAAGTCGTTGATGCGAAAGGGGGCGCAGGGCGTCCGAACAGGTGTCCGCGTGTCCGCGGACACTGTGCGGACGCCGGTTGGCGCAGGCTTGTCCGGGGCCGGTCGCGGCCGACGCTAGAATGTCCGCGGGATGTCTTCACCTTGAACAACGGAGTGCGGCTGCATGTGCGGAATCGTGGGCGCGATCGCCGATCGCGACGTGGTACCGGTCCTGATCGAGGGCCTGAAGCGACTGGAATACCGCGGCTACGATTCCGCCGGCATCGCCGTCGTCAACGATCGCGACGTGCGCCGCGTGCGCCGCACCGGCCGGGTGGCGGAAATGGCCGACGCGGCCGCTGCCGAAGGTTTCCACGCCAGCCTCGGCATCGGCCATACCCGCTGGGCCACGCACGGCGGCGTCACCGAGGCCAACGCGCACCCGCACATCAGCCACGGCATCGCCCTGGTCCACAACGGCATCATCGAGAACCACGAGGAACAGCGGGAGAAGCTGGGCGCGCTCGGCTACGCGTTCGAGTCGCAGACCGACACCGAGGTCATCGCCCACCTGATCCACCACCACCTGAAGCAGGGCAACGGCGACCTGCTCGGCGCGCTGCAGCGCGTGGTCAAGGAACTCACCGGCGCCTACGCGCTGGCGGTGATCAGCCGCGCCGAGCCCGGGCGCATGGTCTGCGCGCGCATGGGCTGCCCGCTGCTGATCGGCCTGGGCGAGGGCGAGAACTTCGTCGCCTCCGACGTTTCCGCGGTCGTGCAGGCCACGCGCAATGTCGTCTTCCTCGAAGAGGGCGACACCGCCGAAGTCGCGCGCGACGGCGTGCGCGTCTACGACCGCAACGACCAGCCGGTCGAACGCGAAACCCACGTTTCCAGCGTGTCGTTGTCGTCGCTGGAGCTGGGCCCGTACCGCCACTTCATGCAGAAGGAAATCCACGAACAGCCGCGCGCGATCGGCGACACCATCGAGGCGACCATCGACGGCGGCTTCGTGCCGGAACTGTTCGGCAGGAACGCCGCGGCGGTGCTGGAGGGCATCGAGGGCGTGCAGATCCTCGCCTGCGGCACCAGTTACTACGCGGGGCTCACCGCGCGCTACTGGATCGAGGGCATGGCCGGGATGCCGTGCAGCGTCGAGATCGCCAGCGAATACCGCTACCGCCAGGCCTATGCCGATCCGAAGCACCTGGTCGTCACCATCTCGCAGTCGGGCGAAACCCTCGACACGATGGAGGCGCTGAAGCACGCGAAGTCGCTGGGCCGCGCGCACACGCTGTCGATCTGCAACGTGCCGGAGAGTGCGATCCCGCGCGCCAGCGAACTGGTCTGCTATACCCGCGCCGGCGCCGAGATCGGCGTGGCCTCGACCAAGGCCTTCACCACCCAGCTCGCCGCGCTGTTCCAGCTGGCGGTGGTGCTGGCCAAGCTGCGCGGCCGGCTCGGCGCCGACGACGAAGCGCAATGCCTCGAGCAGTTGCGCCAGTTGCCCGGCGGCGTGCAGCAGGCGCTGAACCTGGAACCGCAGGTCGTCGCGTGGGCGGAGAAATTCGCGGCCAAGCAGAACGCGCTGTTCCTCGGCCGCGGCCTGCATTACCCGATCGCGCTGGAAGGCGCGCTCAAGCTCAAGGAAATCTCCTACATCCACGCCGAGGCCTACCCGGCCGGCGAGCTCAAGCACGGCCCGCTGGCGCTGGTCGATTCGGCGATGCCGGTGGTCGTGATCGCGCCGAACAACTCGCTGCTGGAGAAGGTCAAGTCGAACATGCAGGAAGTGCGCGCGCGCGGCGGCGAGCTGTTCGTTTTCGCCGACCAGGACAGCAACTTCGGCGAGTCCGAGGGCGTGCACGTGATCCGCACCCCGCGCCACGTCGGCCTGCTCAGCCCGGTCGTGCACACCATCCCGGTGCAGCTGCTGGCCTACCACACCGCGCTGGCGCGCGGCACCGACGTCGACAAGCCGCGCAACCTGGCCAAATCGGTCACGGTGGAGTAGCCGGCCCGGCATCGCCGGGCCCGGCGCGGGGCGTTGCCCCGGCGATCGCGGCGCGTGCGGCTCAGTCGCCGCGCTGGATCCTGACCTGGTCCTCGATCTGCCGTTGCAGCGCATCGAAAGCCTGGTGTGCCGCAACGTAGGCGTCTTCGTGGGCCTTCTCGGCTGTCGCCGTGCCGCCGGGAAGCGAGGCAAGCAGGCGCACGAGGTAGCGGTTGCCCTGGCGATGGCGGCCTTCCTCCAGCCCGACCACCGCGTTGCAGCCCTGCAGGTGCTTGGCGAACCTGCCGAGTTTTTCGGCATGGCGCGCGATGTCGGCGCGCAACGCCTCGGAAGGATCGATGCCCTGGAAAACGACGTTGACGTTGGGGGTCATGGGCGGCTCCTGCAATGCGGTGGATGCATCTGCAGCATAGCGCCGGACGAAGGCGCCGCCTTGATCCAGATCAGCCGTCCGTCCCTCGATCCCACGGCGGATCGGGCGCCGGGCGCCGCCCCGGGCAATGCTTGCGTGGCCCGGCGTCAGGCCGATTTCTTCACCACGCGCTTCTTGCCGATCTCGATGTCGGTCTTCTTGGTCAGCAACGACTTGGCCGGCTCGACTTCCGGGGTGAGGGCGGACTTGCGCGCCGTGGTCTTCTTGGCGGTGGTTTTCTTGCCGGCCTTCGCCGCCTTCTTCGCCGGCGCCTTCTTCGCGACGGCCTTCTTGGCCGCAGGCTCCTTCTTCGCCGGCGCCTTCCTGGCCGCGGTCTTCTTCGCGCCGAAGCCGCGCCGCGCCGGCTTGCCGGTTTCCTCCAGCAGCTTCTGCACCTCTTCCAGGGTCAGCGAGGCCGGGTCGCGGTCCTTCGGGATCTTGCCATTGAGCTTGCCGTCGCTGATGTACGGGCCGAAGCGGCCGTTCAGCACCTGGATGTCGCTGCCTTCGAATTCCTTGATGATGCGGTTGCGCGCGATCTCTTCCTTTTCCTCGATCAGGAACACCGCCCGCGCCAGGTCGATGGTGTGCGGGTCGTCTTCCTTCTTCAGCGAGGCGTAGGTGGACCCGCGCTTGGCGAACGGGCCGAAGCGGCCGATGCCGACGCTGACTTCCTCGCCGTTGCTCAGGCCCAGCTTGCGCGGCAGCTTGAACAGCTCCAGCGCTTCCTCCAGCGTGATCGTGTGCATCGACTGGCCGGGACGCAGGCTGGCGAATTCCAGCTTCTCGTCCACGTCCTTGTCGCCGATCTGCGCATACGGCCCGAACCGGCCCAGGCGCACGCTGACCGGCTTGCCGCTCTTCGGGTCGCTGCCCAGTTCGCGCGCGCCGGTGGCCTCGGAACGGTCGACCGATTCGGATTTCTCCTCGACCAGTTCCTTGAACGGGCCCCAGAACTTTTCCATCAGCGGCACCCACTCCTCCTCGCCGCGCGAGACGGCGTCCAGCTCGTCTTCCATGTTCGCGGTGAAGTCGTAATCGACGTAGCGGGTGAAATGGCTGCTGAGGAACTTGCTGACCGCGCGGCCCACGTCGGTGGGCTTGAACGCGCGGCCTTCCATCTCCGCGTACTTGCGGAACAGCAGGGTCTGGATGATCGAGGCGTAGGTCGACGGCCGGCCGATGCCGTATTCCTCCAGCGCCTTGACCAGCGCGGCCTCGGTGTAGCGCGGCGGCGGCTGGGTGAAGTGCTGGTCGGCGTGAATGCGTTCCAGCGGCACGCGGTCGCCGGGCTTCATCGCCGGCAGCTTGCGGCCTTCGTCGTCGTCCTCGCTCTTCGCGTCGCGGCCTTCCTCGTACACGGCGAGGAAGCCGGGCACGACCACGGTGGTGCCGCTGGCGCGGAAGCTGTGCTCGCCGCCCGCGGCCAGGTCGACGCTGACGGTGTTCAGCGTCGCCGGGATCATCTGGCAGGCGACCGCGCGCTTCCACACCAGTTCGTACAGCTTGCGCTCGTCGTCGGTCAGGTAGCGCGCCACCTGCGCCGGGGTGCGCAGCGCCGAGGTCGGGCGTATCGCTTCGTGCGCTTCCTGCGCGTTCTTCGACTTGGTCTGGTAGAAGTTCGGCTTGTCCGGCAGCGACGCGGTGCCGTAGTCGCGCGCGATCACGTCGCGGATCTCGCCCAGCGCGTCGACCGACAGGTTGACCGAGTCGGTACGCATGTAGGTGATCAGGCCGACCGTGCCTTCGTCGCCGATGGCCACGCCTTCGTACAGCTTCTGCGCCACCTGCATGGTCTTGCGCGTGGTGAAGCCGAGCTTGCGCGAGGCCTCCTGCTGCAGCGTCGAGGTGGTGAACGGCGGCGCCGGGCGGCGCTTGCGTTCCTTGCTGGCGACGTCGGTGACGTGCAGCATGCCCTGCGCGGCCTGCTGGATGCGCGCGCGCGCGGCCTCGGCGGTGTCGCCGTCGGTGATGGTGAACTGCTCGAACTTCTTGCCGTCGAGCTTGGTCAGCTTCGCGCCGAACGACTGCGACGGGTGCGCGCACTCGGCTTCGATGGTCCAGTACTCGCGGGCGACGAAGGCCTCGATCTCCTCCTCGCGCTCGACGATCATGCGCAGCGCCGGCGACTGCACGCGGCCGGCGGACAGGCCGCGCTGGACCTTGCGCCACAGCACCGGCGACAGGTTGAAGCCGACCAGGTAGTCGAGCGCGCGCCGCGCCTGCTGCGCATCGACCAGGTCGCTGGCGATGCTGCGCGGCTGGGTCATCGCTTCCCTGATCGCGCGCGGGGTGATCTCGGTGAAGACCACGCGGTGCAGGGGCTTGTCCTGCAGCAGGCCGCGCTCCTTCAGGATCTCGGCGATGTGCCAGCTGATCGCCTCGCCCTCGCGGTCCGGGTCGGTGGCCAGCCAGATGTCGTCGGCGGCCTTGGCGGCTTTCGCTATCGCGTCGACGTGCTTCTCGTTCTTGTCGATCAGCTCGTAGCGCATCGCGAAGCCGGCGTCCGGGTCCACCGCGCCCTCCTTCGGCACCAGGTCGCGCACGTGCCCGTACGAGGCCAGGACGTGGAAGTCCTTGCCGAGGTATTTGTTGATCGTCTTGGCCTTGGCGGGCGATTCGACGATGAGCAGGTGCTTGGGCATGGGCGGGAAAGGCTGGGGCCGGCGGGCCGGCGATGGTCGTACAAAACGGGTCGTGGAAGAAGCCGACGCCCGGACTCGGGGGCCCGGGCGTTCAGGTTTCACGCTATTTATAGTGGAATCACGGCCGGGGCCGGGCTGTCAAGCCGGCCCCGGCCGGAGGCTGTGACGGCGGTCTCAGCGTCCCGCGCCGCCCATCGAGGCGGCGATCCCGATCAGGACGAAGTAGCCGACCAGCATCAGCGCGCTGACCACGATGGCGATCAGGGTGACCACGCCCAGCTCCCGGCGCTGCCGTTCCGGGTGGGCGGTGAAGGCCCAGCGGTCCACGACCAGGGTACCGGCCGCCATGTCGTGCAGGGCCTGCTTGCGCCCGGTCAGGCCGGTGGTGAAGGCCGAGACCAGGCTGGCGATGCCGCAGCTGAGCAGGTGGAAGAAGAAATAGCCGGCCCAGCGCCCCAGCGACTGGCCGGTGCCGATCGGGTTGCCGTCGAGGTCGGTGACCTTGATTCCGACCGCCAGCTTGCCCAGCGTGGCCTGCGACGCCGAGGCGTGCATCCACACGAAATAGAACGCCTGCAGCACGATCGGCACCACGTAGATGCCCAGCACCATCAGCGGCGCCAGCGTGCCGGTGGCCATTTCGCTGCCGAGCGTCGACAGCCCCAGACCGAACAGGCCGCCGACGACCATCATCACGACGAGCATGACGACGAAGAACAGCAGCCCGTCGATCACCGAGGCCGCATAGCGCTTCCAGAAGCCGGCATAGACCACCTCGCCGCCGTGCACCACCGCGTCGTGCGCGGCGACTGCGGCGCGCGGCGGGGCGTAAGGCGTGGCAGGCGCCGCGTAGGCCGCGTCGGTTGCGGGCGCCGGGGCGGGTTCGCTTGTGGCGAACACGGCGCGGCCTTCGCTGGCGGGTTCGGTGGCAGGCGCCGGCATCGGCGCCGCGTCGTCGCCGGGTGCCGCACCGGCGGCCGCGGATTCCAGCAGGCCCAGCTCGTCGGCGAAATCGCCCAGCACCTGCCATTGCTCCAGCCCTTCGCGCCACACCAGCGTCTCCGGCGAAACCTCGTTGCGGCGGAACAGCGCGGCCAGCTCGTCGGCCTCGATCGGACCCTGGCGCTGGCGGTTGCGGTCGGCGTAATACCACTGGGTCATCGGTTTCCCCCCCCTGGATTCCCTGTTGCGACGTTAACGCATGCGCGTTGCCGCGCGCTAGCCGCGGCAGGCCTGCGGCAGGTAGCGGTTCTCGATTTCGGAAGTGCAGGTCCAGCGGCCGGCATTGGCGTCGAGCTCGAACCATACGGCCTTGCCGTCGAGTCTGTCGCTGCCGGTGCCGCGCAGCCGCAGCTCCATGCCGCATTTCCCATCCTCGAACTCGCCCAGCCGGATCGACGCGACCTGCGCGGTAGCGTAGCTTTCCGCGGGGCCGAAGCCGGCATCGCCGTTGTCCGGGCAGCGCCCGTCGCGCGCCCGGAATTCGGCGGCCGCCACCTTCAGCGGGGCGGCCTCGGTCAGCGCGCCGGCGACCTTCGCGCGCAGGGTGTAGTCCTGGTACGCGGGCAGGGCGATCGCGGCGAGGATGGCGATCGCCGGGACGCTGCACGCCGCGACGATGATCAGCGCGATCATGCAGCCGGACAGGCCGCGCTTCGGCGTCGCGGGCGCGGGCGCCGCGGCCTGTCCGGGCATCGTCGGCGGCAACGGCAACGGCGGCGGCGCGGCGGCGACGGACAGGCTGAGTTCGCGCGCGAACTCGGACAATGGCCGCCACTGCGGCAGGCCTTCGCGCCAGACCCAGGTGTCGAGCCCGATGCGGCCGCTGCGGAACAGCTCGGCCAGGTCGGTTTCGGGCAGCGGGCCGCGCCGCTGTTGGTTGCCTTCGGCGTAGTACCAGTCGCTCATCGCGATTCCCCTTGCGAGTCGTTCAATGGATGCCGCGAGCGGCTTGGGCCAGGCCCAGCGCGAAGAAGGCGACGAAGATCAGCACGAGCAGCAGCGCGTAGAGGCCCAGCACCACCTTCGCGGCGGTGCCCAGTTCGTGGCGCTGCATGCCCGGCTGGTCGGTGAAGGCCCATTTGTCCGTCACCACGGTGCCGCAGATCATGTCGTGCAGCGCCTGCTTGCGCCCGGTGAAACCGGCCATCAGGTAGCCGACCATCAGCGGGATGGTGCTGAGGACGGTGGCGATGTAGCGCGCAAGCGCGTGCAGGAAGCCGATCGGTTCGCCATCGCTGCGCACGACCTTGATGCCGATGGCCAGCTTGCCCGGCGTGGCCATCATGAACGACGAATGGAACCACGCGAAGTAGAGCGCGTACATGGCGGCGGTGACCAGCAGGACCCACACCATCAGGGCCGCTTCGCCGCCGCCGCTGAGATCGCTGAATATCGTGCCGAGCACCTCGCCACCCAGGCCGGCGACGACGGACAGGATGACGCCGTCGATGATCATGGCCGCCGCGCGCTTCCAGAAACCGGCATAGACCACGTCGCGATCGCCGCTGCGCCGCCCGTACAGTGCGGACGACGGGGACAGCGACGCCTGCGACGGCGCGTAGGGATTGTGTTCGGCCTGCGTGTCGGGGTCCGGGCTCGCGTACGCGGGCGCGGGCCTCGGCGGCGGCGCCTCCGAGGGTTCGACGCCGAGGCTGAACACCGCGCGCCCGGTCAGCGGCGGCGGCTCCGGCGGCGGCGGTTCGGGCGCGGGAGGCGGTGGCGGCATCGGTGGTTGCGGCGGTTGCGGTGGCGATGCCGGCGCCGCGGCGTGGATTCCGGCAGCGGCCGGCGGCGTTTCCACCAGCCCCAGTTGTGCGGCGAGCTCGCCGAGCGGGCGCCATTGCAGCATGCCGTCGCGCCACACCAGGGTGTCCGGCGTGATCGTGCCGTCGCGGAAAAAACGTTTTAGTTCGTCGGTCGACAGCGGCCCCAGCCGCTGCTGTTCGGCATCGGTGTAAAACCAGATCGACATTTGTTCCCCCTGAACCTGCCGCTAAGTTAATGCATGCGACACGCTGCCCGCTAGCCGGGGGCAGGATTCGGGAAACGCGATCGATGCGCCGGCGATGATTCTGGCGCGGGAGTGAAGGTGAATGCCGGTGGCGTTGCGCCACCGGCGGGGCGTCAGTGCACCGGTTCCGGTTCGTCGGCGAACATCTGCGTTTCCATCCACACGTACGCCGCTTCGCTGCCGGGCTGGTTGAACAGCACCATCAGCACGACCCACTTCAGGTCGTCGAGGTCGAGTTCATCCTGGTCCAGCGCCATCGCGCGGTCGAGCACCAGTTCGCGCTGGTCGGCGTCGAGGATGCCGTGCTGCTCCAGGTACAGCAGGAAGCCGCGGCAGTCGACGTCGAGCTTCTCCAGCTCGGGGCCGTGGTAGACGCGGGTCGGGCCGCCGACGCGCGGCTCGGCCACGCTCGGCCGCTGTTCGGCGAGGGCGTCGAGCCAGTCGAAGGCACGGTTGATTTCGGCGGGGCTGAAACCGGCCTGGAGCAGGCCGTTCTGGAGCGAATCGCGGTCGCGGACGGGGTCGGCGTCTTCGGTGAAGTAGTGTTCGAACAGATACAGCAGGACGTCCAGGATGCTCTCTTTCATTGCCCTCGGCCTGTGCCGGTGCCGGCACTGTGGAGGTGGGAAAACTAAGATTTTCGCGAGTAGCGGCCGTGTTCGACCGCAACCCGTCCATCCAGTTCCATGACCAGCAGCATGGACGACAGTTCGGCCGCCGTCAATCCGGTGCGTTCGACCAGTTCATCCATACCGGTTGGGTCGTGGCCGAGCGCCACCCACAAGGTCTGGTAGTCGGGGTCGAGCCCGGCCGGCGGACCCGACGGGCCCTCGACCGCTCCTGAATGGGGGCGGTCGGCACCGTCCACAAGCCGCCCGCGCAGGCTCGCGACCAGCTCGTCGGCCAACGGGGCGATGGCGGCGAGGATCTCGCCGGCGCTTTCGACCAGCGCCGCGCCGTCGCGGATCAGCCGGTGGCAACCGCGGGCCAGCGGGTTGTGGATCGAACCGGGCACGGCGAACACCTCGCGGCCGCAGTCGGCGGCCTGGCGCGCGGTGATCAGCGCGCCTGAGCGTTCGGCGGCCTCGATCACCAGCGTGCCCAGCGACAGTCCGGCGAGGATGCGGTTGCGGCTGGGGAAGTGGCCGGGCTTGGCCGCGGTGCCGGGCGGGTGTTCGCTGAGCACCGCGCCGCGCGCCGCGATGCGCTCGCGCAGGCCGGCGTGGCCCGGCGGATAGGCCAGGTCGGGGCCGGTGCCGAGCACGGCGACGGTGATGCCGCCGTCGACCGCCAGGGCGGCTTCGTGCGCGGCGGCATCGACGCCCGCCGCCAGCCCGCTCGCGACGGCGACGCCGGCCGCGGCCAGCGCACGGGCGAAGCCGCGGGCATTGTCGCGTCCGCCCGCGGTCGGCGAACGGCTGCCGACCACGGCCACGGCCGGGCGCCACAGCAGGGCCGGGTCGCCGTCGACGAACAGGGCCAGCGGCGGGCTGGGGCAGCGCCGCAGCAGCGGCGGGTAGTCGGCGTGGTGCCAGCCGAGCAGGTGGTGGCCGGGCTGCGCCAGCCATTCGAGCGACGCCCGCCACTCCGCCGGCGGCGGCGAGCGCAGGCGGCTGCGCTGCGTGTCGTCGAGTGCGCCAGCGCGGCGCAGGCCGGCGGCGACCGCTTCGACGGCATGGCCGCCGTGCGCATCCAGCAGGTCGCGGCGCGCGGCCATCGCGCCGCCGGCCAGCGCGAGTTTCAGCAGGGCGAGGAGGTCGTCGTCGATTTCCATCCGCCCAGCGTAGGGCGGAAACGAAGCAGGCGCCCTCGGGCGCCTGCTTCGCTGTGCGTAGGGGAATTCCGACCCGCCGGCTCAGTACGTCGCGTCGGGGTGCTTCAGTTCGTAGCCGACGCGCGCCGGCTTGGTGCCTTCCATCACCAGCGCATAGCTGACCTTGTCGAAGGTGCGGAACACCATCGCGTGCGCGGCGTACTCGTCGGGCAGCGAAACCCGGCCGGCGCCGCTCTTGTAGGCGTCGTCCATGCGCGAGGACTCGCGGTGGCGCACGTTGTTCTTGACGTGGCTGCCCTGGCGCCAGACCGAGAACACGGTGCCGTTGTCGATGCCCTCGCGGCGGCCGCCGGAAATGGCGATGACGTCGCGCGGGCCGGCGGCGGTCAGCGCGTCGGCCACGGCCAGCACGCGCAGCTTGCCCTCGGCCGCCTGCGTCGCCGGCGCGTGCGGGAAGAACTGCAGGTCGTACGGCTGCGCCTCCAGCGGGACGATGCGGTCGCCGGCGCGCACTTCGTAGCCGTCGTCGCCGACGGTCAGTGTGCTGACCTCGGTACCGGCGGTCACGCCGCGCACGGCGGTGGCCACCGCGACCTGGGCCAGTTCGTAGCCGAGCAGCTCGCTGTTCTCGTTCGGCGGGGTGTAGTCCTTCCACAGCCTGCCTTCGCCGCGGATGTGGGCGCCGCGGAAATCGAGGTCGGTGCGCGGCTTGGGTTCGGCGTAGATCGCGGTCGGGCGGACCACGGCGTAGCGCTGGCCGGGCTGCACGTCGAGGCCGAGCACGTAGAAGGTCTGGCCGTTGGAGCCGCGCAGACGGTTGTCCTCGAGGCCGGCCACGTACGGCAGCTCCTTGAAGCTGTCGACCACGCGCAGGTTCTTCAGGAACGGTTCGATGTCGGACAGCGGCACGCCGGTGATCGGCGCTTCCTCGCGCGGGCCTTCCTGCACCGCCACGCGGTCCAGATAGGCGAGGCTGAGCACGTCGCCGGGGTAGATCAGATGGGGATTCTTGACCTGCGGGTTGGCCTGCCAGATTTCCGGCCACAGCCACGGCTTCTTCAGGAACTTGGCCGAGATGTCCCAGAGGGTGTCGCCCTTGCGCACCACGTAGGTGTCGGGATGGCCGTCGGCCATCTCCGCGGCGGCGGCAACAGTGGCCACGGTCAGGGCCGCGACGGCGACAACCGTACGAATTTGTTTAAACATGGCGGTATCTACCTGATTCCCCACAGGTGGTCGGTCCACTATAGTCCAGATTCCGGGCCGTTGGGCAAGCGTTGGCGTTAGAATTCGTGAGCTCCGGCCGGATTCCCCGGCGGCCCCAGTCCCGGAACGACATGTCCCTGCTCCCGATCCTCGAATTCCCCGACCATCGCCTGCGCACCGTGGCTGTGCCGGTGGATGCGGCCACGCTGGCCGATCCGGCCTTCCAGCGCCTGCTCGACGACATGTTCCAGACCATGTACGAAGCGCCGGGCATCGGCCTGGCCGCGACCCAGGTCGACACCCACCGGCGCTTCATGGTGATCGACGTCACGGAAGGCCGCGAACAGCCGCTGGTGTTCATCAACCCGGTGATCCGCGAACGCTCGGTCGACCTGCGCGCGCACCAGGAAGGCTGCCTGTCGATCCCCGGCATCTACGCCGACGTGACCCGCGCCGACGGCATCGTGGTCGAGGCGCTGGACCGCCATGGCAAGCCGTTCGAACTGCGCACCGACGGCCTGCTGGCCACCTGCGTGCAGCACGAGGTCGACCACCTCGACGGCAGGCTGTTCATCGACCACCTGTCGCCGCTGAAGCGCGACCGCGCGATCAAGAAGCTGGAAAAGCTGCGCAAGCAGGGCGGCTAAGGCAGAAGAGCAGAAGCGAGCGAAGAGGAGTGAGTCGTAAATCGCCTTTGCTCACTCCTCGCTCCTCTCCGCCCACGCCTCGTCATCCCGCATGAAGATCGTTTTCGCCGGCACCCCCGACTTCGCCGTTCCTTCGCTGCGCGCGGCCGCGGCGGGCGGGGAGGTCGTGGCCGTGTACACGCAGCCCGACCGGCCGGCTGGCCGCGGTCGCGGGTTGGCGGCATCGCCGGTGAAGCAGGAAGCGCTGCGCCTCGGCATTCCGGTGCGGCAGCCGGAAACGCTGAAGGGCCAGGCCGCGCAGGACGAGCTGCGCGCGCTGCAGCCCGACCTGATGGTCGTGGTCGCCTATGGCCTGATCCTGCCGCGCAAGGTGCTGGCGATCCCGCGCCACGGCTGCTGGAACGTGCATGCCTCGCTGCTGCCGCGCTGGCGCGGCGCGGCGCCGATCCAGCGCGCGATCGAGGCCGGCGACGCCGAGACCGGCGTGTGCCTGATGCAGATGGAAGCCGGGCTCGACACCGGGCCGGTGCTGCTGTCGGCATCGATCCGCATCGGCGCGGAAGAAACCGGCGGCCGGTTGCACGACCGCCTCGCCGAACTCGGCGCGCAGGTCCTCGCCGACGGCCTGCAGCGACTTCGCGAGGGCACGCTGCCGCCCGCGCGGCCGCAACCGGAAGCGGGCGTCACCTACGCGCACAAGCTCGACAAGGCCGAGGCGAAACTCGACTGGTCGCTGCCCGCCGAAGTCCTCGCGCGCAAGGTGCGTGCGTTCAATCCGTGGCCGGTCGCCGAAGCGCAGGTCGCCGGCGAGCGGTTGCGCATCCACGAGGCGGTCGCGCTGCCGGCGGCATTCGCGTCGGACCACGGCCGCGTCGCCGCCGCGGGCAAGCACGGCATCGACATCGCCTGCGGCGAAGGCGCGTTGCGGCTGCTGCGCGTGCAGCGCGAAGGCGGCAAGGCGATTTCCGCTGCGGACTACCTCAATGCGCGGCGCGATCTGCCGGTCGCGGAGTAGGCGCAGGTGAACATGCAGCCCGGCGTCGGGGTCCGCGTCGTCGCGGCGAAAGTCATCGACGCGGTACGGCGCGGCCGCTCGCTGAAGGCCGAGCTCGCCGCGGCGCTGCCGAAAATCGCCGACGTGCGCGACCGCGCCCTGCTCGAGGCGATCTGCTTCGCCGCGCTGCGCCAGTGCGCGCGCTACGACGCGGCGCTGCGCGCGTGGATGCAGAAACCGCCGGGTACGAAGGACGGCGAATTGCACGCACTGCTGCTGGCCGGGTTCGCCCAGCTCGACGAACTGAAGCTGCCCGCGCATGCCGCGCTGTCGGCGACGGTCGAGGCCGCGCGCGCGCTCGGTCGTCCGCACCAGGCCGGCATGGTCAACGCGCTGCTGCGCCGCGCGCAGCGCGAAGGCTTCCCGGCCGCCGATGCGTCGGCGACGTGGCCGGCGTGGCTGCGCAAGAAGATCGAGGCCGACTGGCCGGAACAGGCGACGGAAATCTACGCCGCCAGCGCGCAACCCGCGCCGCTGTGGCTGCGCGCGAACCGGCGCAAGGCGATGCGCGACGGATACGCCGCGAAGCTGCGCGGCGCCGGCATCGCCTTCTCCATCGACGAGGCGTTGCCCGACGCGGTCCGCGTCGACGAACCCGTCGCGGTGAGCGACCTGCCCGGTTTCGGCGAGGGCGAGGTTTCCGTCCAGGACGGCAGCGCGCAGCTCGTCGCCGACGCGCTGGCGCCGCCGCATGGCGCGCGCGTGCTCGACGCCTGCGCCGCGCCCGGCGGCAAGACCGCGCACCTGCTCGAACGCGATGCGTCGCTGCGGGTGCTCGCGCTCGACGTCGACCCGCGCCGCCTGGCACGGGTCGGCGAGAACCTCGCGCGCGTCGGCGTCGAAGCGGAACTGAAGGCCGCCGACGCGTCCGATCCCGGCGCGTGGTGGGATGGCGAGCCGTTCGACTGCATCCTGCTCGACGCGCCGTGCTCGGCCACCGGCATCGTCCGCCGCCAGCCCGACGTGCTGCTGCACCGTCGTGCCGGGGACATCGCCGCGCTGGTCGCGCTGCAGGCGCGCCTGTTCGACGCGCTGTGGAAGACGCTCAGGCCCGGCGGCAGCCTGCTGTATGCGACCTGTTCGATACTGAAGGACGAGAACGAACGCCAGGTCGCCGGCTTCCTCGCGCGCACGTCTGGTGCGCGGGCTGAGCCGCTGGATGAGCGCTTCGGCCATGCGTCCGGTGTCGGTCGCCAGTGCCTGCCGGGCGAAGGCGGGCGCGACGGCTTTTTCTACGCGCGCCTGTATAAGTCGGCACCAAGCTGAGCCAGTGCGATAATCGCCGCCCTTGCCGCGTCGAGCCACCATGCCCAAGCCATCGCGCCGCCACCTGTTCTTTGTCGAGCTCGATTACAGTTTCGAGATCCTTCGTCCCCTGCAGGCGGCGGCGCGTGCGCGTGGCGACGAGGTGGCTTGGTTTCTCAATGGCTTGGCGCCGGATTGCCTGCGCGACGACGAGAAACGGTTGTGCAGCGTTGCCGACGTGAGGGAATGGAATCCCGACGCGGTATACGCGCCGGGCAACGAGGTGCCGCCGTTCTTCCCCGGCTTGAAGGTTCAGGTCTTCCACGGGCTGGGTATCGAGAAGAAGGGCCACTTCCGAATCCGGGGAATGTTCGACCTGTTCTGTACTTTTGGTCCCCTGACCACGATCCCGTTCCAGCAGGCGGCCAGAAAGCATGGCTGGTTCAGGGTCGTGGAAACCGGTTGGCCGAAGATGGATCCGCTGTTCGAAACGACCGACGAGAGCACGGCGGATGGCCGCAGGCTCGTGTTGTACGCGCCGACGTTCAGCCCTTCTCTGACGTCGGCACCGGCACTGGCCGAAGCGCTGGCCGCGCTGGCCGCACGCCGCGACTGGCAATGGATCGTCAAGTTCCACCCGAAAATGGAAGAGCGTTTCGCTGCCCCAATCCGTGACATCGAAGCACCGAACTTCCGCATTGCCGGCAGTTCTCGGCTGCTGCCCCTGCTGCGCCGGGCCGACGTGATGCTGACCGACACTTCTTCCGTGGCGGCGGAATTCATGCTTGCCGGAAAACCGGTGGTGGCGTTCCGCAATCGCGCGCCGGGGCCACACTTGATCAACGTCGCCGAGCCGGGAGAGCTTGAGGCGGCGCTCGACGCCGCGCTGGCTGGCACCGATGCTTCAAGGGATGCGCGCGAGCGCTACGCACGCGACATGCATCCGTACCGCGATGGAAAATCGAGCGAGCGTGTCCTCGATGCGGTCGAGGATATGCTGGCCAGCGGGCGGGGCGGCCTCAAGCGCAAGCCCCTCAGCCTGATGCGCCGCTTCAAGTACTGGCGCGCGCTGTCCTGACCCGGAGCCACAGATGAGCCCAGAATCGCAGAGGAAGAAGGTGGTGCTGACCTATGGCACCTTTGATCTCTTTCACGTCGGGCACCTCAACCTGCTTGAAAGGCTCAAGGCGCTGGGAGACTATCTGATCGTGGGGGTCTCCACTGACGAGTTCAACGCCGGCAAGGGCAAGCAGACCATCATTCCTTTCGTGGACCGCCTGAAGATCGTGCAGAGCGTCAAGTGCGTCGACTTGGCCATCGCCGAGGAAAGCTGGACGCAGAAGGCCGACGATATCCGCCGCTACGGAGTTTCGGTGTTCGGTATGGGGGCGGATTGGGAAGGCAAGTTCGACGATCTGAGACAGTACTGCGAGGTGGTTTACCTGCCGCGCACCGAAGGGATTTCCAGTACAAGTTTGAAGCAATTGACCAGGGTGTTGGACAAGGGGCACATCGAGGACCTGAAGCAGGCACTGGGCATCATCTCGGCGATCGTGGACAAGCTGGAATAGGCGGCATGTGCGTCCTGGCCGATGTGGAACGGGGTGCGCGAAAGTGTTTCAGGTGTCTTTCACGGGGCAGGTCGGCATGATTAGGGTGCTGTGCCGTCGCCAATTCCCGCCGGGCGGCCGGCCTGTTCGAGTCGCGAGCGCATGAGATACCCAGTCTGCTTCAAGGAGATCCCGGTCGCCTTCCTCGCCTGTGCGGCGCTGGGGATATTCGCCAGCAGGGTGATCAGGGTGGCTTGGGATATTCCGAGCGCGTATGGTGCGGTGCCTGCCTTGCTGCTGTTCATGTTTTTGCTCTCGCGCATGTCGGGGCGCAATCGCGACGTCGTCCGTGGCGGTCGCGTGACGTTCGTTCTCGGCGCCGCAGCCAGCGCGTTGTTGATGGGCTATTGCTACGTGGTCGATGCGTTCGGAAGCTTCGACATCCCTGCGGTCCTGTTTCACCTGTCGCAGGGCCTCGAGGTGGAGGGCGATCCCAAAGTCGTTCGATATTTTTTCATGTACGTGCTGATCTGGGCAGCGTTCACGTGGGCCGTCAGCTACGTGAAGAGCAACGACTTGCGATTGCGGCACACGGGTCGCATTGCGCTCGCCGCCTGCCTGCTGTTCAATCCCCTGTGGTTGCAGGCCTTCGATTATGTATCTACCGACGAAAGCCTGCGCGGACGTCTGGCGGCGCAATACCAGCCGCCGCGGCTCGGGGATGCGATGCGGGTTCCAAGGAAGAACCTGGTGATCATTTATCTGGAAAGCATGGAAAGGACCCTGGGCGATCCGACGTTCGGCGACATCTACGATGATGTCGAGGCCATGGAAGCCGACGCGTTGAGCTTCACCGGGCTGGAGCAAGTGGAGGGCGTCGGCTGGACCACGGCGGGCATGGTCGGCAGCCAGTGTGGTGTGCCGCTGATGCCGGATGGAATCCTCGGAGGAAACAACCTTGAACGCGCCGAGGAATTCCTGCCGGGTGCGGAGTGTTTGGGTAGCGTCCTCGCGGAGAAAGGTTACGCGACCACCTATGTAGGAGGCGCGGATCTGGATTTCGCAGGCAAGGGCGATTTCTACCGCGAGCACGGCTTCCAGCGCGTTTATGGGCGGGACGATCTGCTGCAGGCCCATCCCGGCGATGTAAACGGCTGGGGAGTTCCCGACGATGCCGTCTTCGAGGCGACGCTGGGCGAGTGGCGACAATTGCATGCACAGGGGCAGCCGTATTTCCTGGCCATGCTAACCACGGGGGCACACGCTCCGGACGGGTTCCCGACACGTGCTTGCGAGCGCGAATGGGGAGAGCGTTACGAGAAAAACATCGAACTGGGAGTCAAATGCTCGGCGTGGCTGGCGCGCAGGCTGATCGCCAGGGCTCGTCGGCAGGGGTTGCTCGAAAACACGGCCGTGGTCGTGTTGAGCGACCACCTGATGCACAAGAGCTCGCTCAGCGGCCGATTGGAGGAATTGCCGAGGCGCTTGTTGTTCATGGTGTTCGACGACGACTTGGCCCCAGGCAAGGTCGATCGCGCAGGCAGCATTCTTGATGCGTACCCGACGATGCTGGATGTGCTGGGCCTCGTCGACGAACGCGCGCCAAAAGCTGGACTCGGCGTGTCGTTGTTTTCGGGGAAGCGGAACTTGATCGAGTCGTTCGGAACCGAAGGCCTGGATGAAATGATTCGCAAGGACAGGCCATTGCGGGCCCGGTTATGGGGCCACGACCCAAGCGAGACTGCCGACGCCGAGGCTGCACGGGAAGGCGCTGGCTTGACGGCGGCGTCGAAGCGTTGACCGGAAAGGTCATTCGTGTCGCATTGCGGAGCGTGGAGGTTCGTCTACGCACACCCGTTGCGTCGATGTTGCCGCAAACGGGGGCGTCACCAATGCAGCTTCCGTCGCGTCAGCGTCGCGGCAAGCCGTTCGTACAGCACCGAGGCTTCGCTTTCCGGCAGGAAACGGATCCGCAGCGGCGTTTCCAGTCCACCGGCGCCGGCGGTGTCCAGCCACAGCGTGGCGGTGCCGCAGCGGCGGTCCAGCGGCGAGCGCGACAGGCGCAGCGCCTGCAGCTTGTCGATTTCGGCGAAGCGCCACCAGCGCGACCACCAGCCGCCGCGCACCGCGACGATGCGATCGTCGGCCGCATAGCCGAGCCGCTGCGCCTGCCGCCACGCCGAGTACGCGCCCCACGGCAGCCACAGCAGCGGCAGCAGGCCCCAGGCGCTGCGCGAGAAGCCGGTTGCGGCGACCGCCAGCGCGATGGACAGCAAGGCGCCCGGCCACAGCAGGCGCCACAGGCTGCCCCGTAGCGCGCGCCACTGCGCCGGCGGCCACTGCGCCTGCGCCAGCACGTGGTTGACCAGCGCATCGCAGGCTTCCGGCGTGGCGATCGGCGCCAGTTCCTTCAGCGTGCGGCTTTCCTGCCGGCCCTGTTGCGTCGACGCCGCGGTGTCGACGTGCAGGCTGCGGCGCCCGAACAGCCGGTGCAGCACGCCTTCGTGCAGGGTCCACGCCTGGATGCGGCGGCGCGCGACGCTGGTGCGCAGTCGTGTCAGCAGGCCGCGCTCGACGGTCAGCCGGTGCTGCGCCTCGCTGAGGATGAAGCCGTGGTACTGCACGAAGGCCAGCGCGATCGACAGCACGCGCAGCAGGACGATGCCGAGCGCGACCAGCACCGCGACCGCGATCGCGCCCTGCAGCCAGGTCAGGTGCAGCTGGTCGGCGTAACCGAACAGGCGGCGGGCGAAGTTGCCGACGAAATTCCTGAAGAAATCCTCGATCAGGTCGTCGGGGAACATTTGCCATGCGGCGCCGAACGCCGCGGCGAACGCGATCATGCCGCGGTTGGAGATCAAGCCGAGGCGGACGATTTCCAGCGGCGACAGCGCCAGCAGCACGTCACGCTGCACGGGAGCGTCCGCCGCCCCCGCGTCCGCCGTCGCGGCGCCGCGGCCGCGCTGGCGCACCTGTTCCTCCAGCGCCAGCGCCTGGTCGAGGCGCAGCACCCGCATCCGCGCCTCGGGTTTCTGCCCGCCGGCCGATTCCAGCCTCACCTCGGCCACGCCGAACAGCCGGTGCAGCAGCGACTGGTGCACGACCACGTTGTGGATGCGCGCGAACGGGATCTCGCGCAGGCTGCGGTGCAGCCAGCCGCTGCGCACGGTCAGCTTGTCGGTGCCGATGCGGTAGCGGTAGGTGAAGTATTCCAGCAGCGACACCGCGGCGAGCACGCCGACCGCGATCAGCGGCGCGAAGTCGGCCCAGGGCCCGCCCGGATTGCGGCGGCCGCCGCCGAACAGGACCAGCGCGATCAGCGGCACGATGAACTGCTTCAGGTGCTGGACCAGCACGAACAGCCACGACCACGGATGCAGCCTGCGTTCGTCGCCCGTTTCGGCGCCGGTCGGGTCGAAGCTCACAGCGCGTCGCCGTCCTGGTCGAGCTGGCGCGCCAGCAGGTCGCGCAGGTATTCGGCGTCGTCGTCGTCGAGCCCCGACAGCGACACCGCGGCCAGCTTGGTGCCGGCGGTGTGCACCACCAGCGTCGCCAGTTTCAGCGCGCGTTCCAGCGGGCCGCGCTTCAGGTCGAGGTGCTGCACGCGCGAGGTCGGCACCCGGGTTTCGCTCTGCCAGATCCGCCCGCGGCGCACGGCGAAGCCGGACGCGTCCAGCTTCCACGCGGTGCGGCGGTGGCGCTTCCAGCCCAGCCAGGCGCCATAGGCCGCGCCGGCCAGTCCCAGCAGCGGCGCCAGCAGCCACGGCGACGCCAGGTTCGTCGCGACGGCCAGCGGGATCGCCACGCCGCAGCTCGGCATGAAGAAGCCCAGCGCCCCGCCCAGCGCCGCCAGCTTCGCGCCGCGCGGCGGCAGCGGCTGCCAGTCGCCATGGGCGAAGGCGGGTGCGACGGTCGACGGGGCGGGCGGAAGATCGGGTGACTGGTTCATGCCGGCGATGATGTCACGTAAGGATTGCCTTCGCCGCTGCCGGGCGGGCGCAGCGTGTAGCGCTTGTAGGTCCACTGGTACTGCGCCGGGTCGCGGCGGGCGACGCGCTCGATCGTGCGGTTCAGCGCGATCGCGGCAGCGCGCGGGTCGGTATCGGCGACTGTCGCCTCGACCGGCTCCACGTGCAGGGCGAATTCCAGGTCGGGGCCGGTCCGCTCGCACCATGCGCACAGCACGGTGGCGCCGGTGCGTTCGGCCAGCCGCGAGACCAGGGTCATGGTCAGCGCCTCGATGCCGAAGAACGGCGCGAATTCGCCGTCGCCCTGCTTCGGCTGCTGGTCGGGCAGGATCGCCAGCGAGCCGCCGGCCTTGAGGATCTTCCACAGCTGGCGCACCGCCGGGCCTTCGGCGCGCACCTGGGTGACCTCGCCGGCGTTGCCGCGCGCGCGCAGCAGGAAGGCGTTGCCGATCGCCGATTCCGGCGGCGCATAGACGAAGGCGAACGACCCGCGCGAGGTCAGCCACTGGTTCAGCAGTTCCCAGTTGCCGAAATGCGGGGCGATCACGATCACGCCCTTGCCCGAGGCCAGCGCCTGGTCGTACAGCGCGTCGCCGGACCTGCTGCGGATGCAGGCCAGGTTGCCGGCCGGCGGATGGGTCCAGAAGCGCAGGGTTTCCAGCGCCTGCCGCGCGGTGGTGCGCAGGATCCGCCCGTGCAGCTCGGCGCGCTGGGTCGGCAGCAGCTCCGGATAGACCAGTTCCAGGTTGCGCCGCGCCACCCGGCTCTCGCGCGCATCGATCTTCAGCCACAGCCAGGCGATCGCGTCGGCGAAGCGGCGCAGCCACGGCCATGGCAGCGAGGTCAGCAGGGCCGTGGCGCGGTAGAGCAGGGCGGCAATGGTTTCCGGCTTCATCCGCGGAGTGTAGCGGGGAGGCCAGAGTGGAGAGGAGTGAGAAGCGAGCGAAAGCGGTTAGGCTTTCCCCCTCGTTCCTCACGCCTCTCCGCTCTCCGCTCCCCGACCCATGCTCTCCCTGATCCAGCGCGTCGCCCAGGCCAGCGTCGCCGTCGAAGGCGAAACCCTTGGCGCCATCGGCCCCGGCCTGCTGGCGCTGGTCGCGGTCGAGCCGGGCGACGGCGAGGCGCAGTTCCAGCGCATGGCCGAGCGCCTGCTCGGGTACCGGGTGTTCGAGGACGCCGCCGGCAAGATGAACCGTTCGCTGGCCGATACCGGCGGTGGCCTGCTGCTGGTCAGCCAGTTCACCCTGGCGGCCGACACCCGTTCCGGCATGCGTCCCAGCTTCAGCACCGCCGCGCCGCCGGCCGAGGCTGAACGCGGTTTCAACCGTCTGGTCGAGATCTGCCGGCAAAAGCACGCACCGGGGGTGGAAACCGGCCGGTTCGGTGCCCATATGGTGGTCAGCCTGGTCAACGACGGCCCGGTGACCTTTCTGCTACGACCCTGACGTTCCGCTGATCGATACCGGGAGAAAACGGCGCCGGGACGGCGTCAGGGCGGTTTTTCCCGGACTTTCCCCGGGCTTGGCTGGTATAATGCTAGGTTCCCCTCAATCCTCTCTGCCGGTGGCGCAAGCACTCATGGCCAACGAACGTCCTGCCCAGCAATCCGACATCAAGCTGTTGATCAGCAAGGGCCTCGAGCAAGGCTACCTGACCTACGCCGAAGTCAACGATCACCTGCCCGACGACCTGGTCGATCCGGAGCAGATCGAGGACATCATCGGCATGATCAACGGCATGGGCATCGACGTGCACGAGGTCGCGCCCGACGTCGAGACCCTGCTGCTCAACGACAGCAGCACCGGCAACCGCGAAGTCGACGAGACCGCGGCCGAGGAAGCCGCCGCCGCGCTGACCTCGCTCGACACCGAGGGCGGCCGTACCACTGACCCGGTGCGCATGTACATGCGCGAGATGGGCACGGTCGAGCTGCTGACCCGCGAAGGCGAAATCGCCATCGCCAAGCGCATCGAGGAAGGCCTGGCGCAGGTGCAGGCTTCGCTCGGCAACTTCCCGTGGTCGATCGAGCTGCTGCTGGAGGACTACGAGCAGCACAAGGCCGGCAAGAAGCGCCTGGCCGAAATCGTCATCGGCTTCAACGACGTCGAGGAACCGACCGGGGAAATCCCGGTAGACGACGTCGAGGCCGGCGCCAGCGACAACGACAACGACGACGAGGACGAAGACGACGATGTCGGCGACGCCGAGGACACCGGCCCGACCGGCCCGGATCCGGAAGAGGTCGCCCGCCGCATGCAGGCGCTGGCCGACGGCTACGCCAAGTTCAAGAAGTCGTACGCGAAGAACGGCCCCGGCCACAAGGCGGTGGCCAAGCTGCGCGAGGAGATGGCCGAGGTCTTCGTCACCCTGAAGCTGCCGTTGGCGCTGACCGACGCGCTGGTGAAGAAGGTCCGCGACGTGCTGGCGCAGATCAAGGAGCACGAGCGCCGCGTGCTGCACCTGGCCACCAACGTGGCGAAGATGCCGCGCAAGGACTTCATCCGCGCGTGGGAAGGCAACCAGGTCAACCTGGGCTGGGTCGACGACGTGCTCAAGCGCAAGCAGAAGTGGTCGTCGGGCCTGCGCGAGGTCAAGGAGCAGATCGTCGCCGAGCAGGAAGCCACCATCGCCATCGAGAAGGCGATGCACCTGAGCCTGGCCGACATCAAGGAAATCAGCCGTGCGATGGCCTATGGCGAGGCCAAGGCGCGCAAGGCCAAGAAGGAGATGGTCGAGGCGAACCTGCGCCTGGTGATCTCCATCGCCAAGAAGTACACCAACCGCGGCCTGCAGTTCCTCGACCTCATCCAGGAAGGCAACATCGGCCTGATGAAGGCGGTCGACAAGTTCGAATACCGCCGCGGCTACAAGTTCTCGACCTACGCCACCTGGTGGATCCGCCAGGCGATCACCCGCTCGATCGCCGACCAGGCGCGCACCATCCGCATCCCGGTGCACATGATCGAGACGATCAACAAGCTCAACCGCATCAGCCGGCAGATGCTGCAGCAGTACGGCCGCGAGGCCACGCCGGAAGAGCTGGCGAAAGAGATGGACATGCCCGAGGACAAGATCCGCAAGGTCATGAAGATCGCCAAGGAGCCGATCTCGATGGAGACCCCGATCGGCGACGACGAGGACAGCCACCTGGGCGACTTCATCGAGGACACCAACGTCGAGTCGCCGATCGACACCACCACCAACATCAACCTGATGGAAACGGTGCGCGAGGTCCTCGCCGGCCTGACCCCGCGGGAGGCGAAGGTGCTGCGCATGCGCTTCGGCATCGACATGAACACCGACCACACCCTCGAGGAAGTCGGCAAGCAGTTCGACGTCACCCGCGAGCGCATCCGCCAGATAGAGGCCAAGGCGCTGCGCAAGCTCCGCCATCCCTCGCGTTCGGAACAGCTGCGCAGCTTCCTCGACATCGACTGACGCGCGGAAACGAATGCACGGACCGAAGACCCGCCATTGGCGGGTCTTCGGCTTTCTGCGGGTAGAATTGCGCGAGGGGCCTATAGCTCAACGGTTAGAGCAGGGGACTCATAATCCCTTGGTTCCAGGTTCGAATCCTGGTGGGCCCACCAACCGGTCGGTCGCGAACCGTCGTGTTGCGATATCCCCGATGCCCGGGTCAACTTTCCGGGCGGCCGATCTGGGCCGGTCCGGCTAGCGCGAACCGGGTGGCGAGGAAGTCGACGAGCGTGCGTACCGACGGCAGCAGGCCGCGCCGCGATGCGAACACCGCGTGAGCGATCTCGTGGCGCGGGCGCCAGTCGGGGATCACGGGCACGAGTTCGCCGCGTGCCAGTTGCTCGGTGATCATCAGCGTCGGCAACTGCACCATGCCGACGCCGGCGACGGCGGCGGCGCGCAACGCGAGCATCCCGCGGGTAATGAAACGCGGACGATGGTAGATCGTCGCTTGCGCGCCATCCGGGCCGAACAGGTTCCAGGCGTGTTCGTTCTGCGGCATACCCAGGTCGAGGCTCGGGTATCGTGAAAGATCCGCGGGTCCTCGCGGCAGTCCATGTTGCGCCAGCAAGTTCGGACTCGCGACCAGGCACTGGCTGAGTTCGGCCAGCGTCCGCATCACCAGGTCGCTGTCCTCCAGCGGCGGCGGCCGCACGCGCAGCGCGACGTCGACGCCTTCGACGATCACGTCGACGCGGCGGTTGGTGGCTTCCAGGTGCACTTCCACGCGCGGGTACTCGACCATGAAATCCGCGAGCATCGGCGCGACCAGGGTGTCCAGCAGCGACACCGGGCTGGTCACCCGCACGATGCCGCGCGGTTCGCTGCGCGCCGCCTCGATCGCCTCTTCGGCCGCCTCGGCTTCCACCCGCATCGCCTTGCAATGGGCGTAGTAGGTCTGCCCGATCGGCGTGACCGAGAAGTGCCGCGTCGAGCGATGGATCAAGCGCACGCCCAGCCGTTCTTCGAGCAGGGCGATGCGGCGGCTCAGCTTGGACTTGGGCATGCCCAGCGCGCGCCCCGCGGGGGCGAAGCCGCCGTGCTCGACCACCTGGGTGAAGTAGTAGAGGTCGTTCAGGTCCTGCATGCCGCATGCCTGCCAGCGTTCACCAAACAGGACGCTGAGGATAAATCCTGCCGACTACCGGGGCCAGCGTTCCAGTTTCATCATTCGCCCAACGTAAGCGACCGCCTCCCGCGGTTCCGCGAAAAGCTGGAGTGAATCGGCATGAAAAAGATCCTTGGCGTCTACAGCGCCCCCCGCCCGCACTGGGTCGGCGACGGCTTCCCGGCCCGCTCGCTGTTTTCCTACGACAGCCACGGCCGCGACCTGAGCCCGTTCCTGCTGCTCGACTACGCGGGCCCGCACTGGTTCGACCCGGCAGCCCGGCCGCGCGGCGTCGGCCAGCACCCGCACCGCGGTTTCGAGACGGTGACCCTCGTCTACGAGGGCGAGGTCGAGCACCGCGACTCGACCGGCGCCGGCGGCAAGATCGGTCCGGGCGACGTGCAGTGGATGACCGCGGCGTCGGGCATCCTGCACGAGGAGTTCCACTCGGGCGACTTCACCCGCACCGGCGGCAACCTGGAAATGGTGCAGCTGTGGGTCAACCTGCCGGCGAAGGACAAGATGGCCGCGCCGGGCTACCAGACCCTGCTCGATGCCGAGATCCCGAGTGTCGGGCTGCCCGACGAAGCGGGCCGCGTGCGCGTGATCGCCGGCGAGTACGGCGGCCATCGCGGCCCCGCGCGCACCTTCACCCCGATCGACGTGTGGGACGTGCGCCTCAACGCCGGCAAGGCCGCGAACTTCAGCCTGCCCGAAGGCCGCACGCTGGCGCTGGTCGTGCTCAAGGGCACGGTGCTGGTGAACGGTTCGGCGGTGACGCGCGAAGCGCAACTGGTGACGCTGGCCCGCGACGGCAGCGACATCGCGATCGAAGCCAACAGCGACGCCACCGTGCTGCTGCTTTCCGGCGAGCCGATCGACGAACCCATCGTCGGCTACGGCCCGTTCGTGATGAACACGCAACAGGAAATCGGCCAGGCCATCGCCGATTTCAACAGCGGCAAGTTCGGCCGCATGCAGTAGGGGCGCGGCGCCGGCCCTTCGGGGTCGGCGCCTTTCCTTGCGGAAATCCTTTCGCAACGCGCGTGCCGCGTTTCGGCACACATCCAACCGGAGCACTCCCATGGCAAGCGAACCGATCCGTGATCCCGTCAACGACCACCTGCTGACCCCGCAGAACGCCGCCTTCGTCATCATCGACTACCAGCCCGTGCAGGTGAATTCCATCGCCTCGATGGACCGGCAGTTGCTGGTCAACAACATCGTCGGCACCGTCAGGGCCGCGGTCGCCTACGGCCTGCCGATCGTGCACTCCACGGTCAACGTCAAGACCGGCCTCAACAAGCCGCCGATCCCGCACCTGCGCAAGGTCCTGGGCGACTATCCGACCTACGACCGCACCACGATCAATTCGTGGGAAGACGTCGAGTTCCGCCAGGCGGTGGAAGCCACCGGGCGCAGGAAGCTGATCATGACCGCGCTGTGGACCGAAGCCTGCCTGACCTTCCCCGCGCTGGACGCGCTGAAGGAAGGCTACGAGGTCTACGTCGTCGCCGACGCCGTCGGCGGGACCTCGGTCGCCGCGCACGAAATGGCCCTGCGCCGCATCGAGCAGGCCGGTGGCAAGATGATCAGCGTCGCGCAGCTGTTCTGCGAACTGCAGCGCGACTGGCAGCGGAAGGAAACGGTGCCGGCCTTCCTCGACCTGTTCATCCAGACCGGCGGCACGGCGGGCATCCAGTTCTCCTACGATCGCGCCGAATGAGGCCGCTGCGGCAGGGCTTTCCCGTCGGGCAAGCCCTGCCGGTTTCCGCACCGATCTCCGAATGGAGCCTGGCTCATGATCGAAATCGTCCTGTTGTGGGGCCCGAACAACCATGCCGTCGAGCATTGGGAAGAGGCGCCGGAACTCGCCAGCTGGAATGGCGTGCTGTTCTCGCGCCGCGCGGGCCCGCGCCCGCCGCGCGGCGGCGGCGAACCGGTGGCGGTCTACGCGCCGGACGAATTGATGGAAGAGGAATTCCAGGACCTGTACGACGCGCTCCAGCCGGAAGTGCCGCAGCTGCGCCTGAAGTTCGATTCGTAGCGCGCGAACGCCGCCGTTGCGCAAAAGACCCCGGGGCGGCCCGCGTCACGGACCGCCGAGGTCGGGGGCGGCGGGACGCTCGCCGTTCCGGTAGCCGCGCAGCCATGCGCGCAATCGCCGCAGCGGCGACTTCAGCGGCAACACGAAGCGGCGATAGAGCAGCGACAGCGCGCGCCGCGACGGCGGCACCCGGTGCGCCAGCCCTTCCTCGATGGTGTAGAGGCAGGGCGCGCAGATGCCGCAGGGCCTGCCGCGCACCGGGTTGTGGCAGAACCAGGTCATCTCCATCACCGCGCCCCAGCCTTCGGCTTCGGCCTGGCGGCCGATGCCGACCTTGTCGATGCCGAACAGCGGGAAGCTGAACCAGCGGAACAGCCGGTATTCGGCCGAGGCTTCGTGCCTGGGGTCGACGCGGAGGCTCCGGTAACCGCAGGGATGCTCGAACGTGGTCACGAACCCGCGCAGCAGCGCCTGCACCTTGTCGTCCACGTGCACGCCCAGCTCCATGTCGTCGATGCCGTGCTGCCTGCAGAACGCCGGCAGCCACGCGTACTGGCTGCCGATGTAGCTGCGGCGGCGTATCGCCTGCAGCGCGCTGGCGATCCCCGCATCGACCTCGACGTCCGCCACGCGCGCGACGCGCAGCGGCCGCAGCAGTTCGCGGGTGTGCGGCCAGTCGTGGCGAATGCGATCGCCGATGCGCGCCATCGTCTCCAGTTCTATCCGGGTCGATGCGCGCGCGGGATCCTCCAGGTAATGCGGCACCACCGGAACGCGATGCAACAGGAGCAGCTGCAGGAGGCGGAAGGTCGAATCCCAGCCGCCGGTCCACAGCAGGTGCGTCGCCGGGAAGTCGGCGGCGGCGGGCGTCGTCTGTGGCGATATGGTTCCTGCGCTCACCTTGGTCGTGTTCCGTCCGGAAAGCCGATGGATACCGCGTTGCGTTGCCAGTTTGCGCAACCGCGGATGAACCCGGCCCACGGTTGCGGAAGATGAATGCGGGCGCATTCCGCAATCGCGGAAGGAAACGCGCACGACTGCATTCATCGTTGTCGAAACTACGCTACGTTGGTCAACGCGAAGTGAATCGCGCGCGCGGAGCGCGCCGCGATCCCGCCATCATCGCGATTTCTTCACCCCGCGACTGCATCGCGGCAGTGACACTCGTGCGCATCCGTCGTCAACGGAGTGGATGCATGGCATTGCAAGATCATCCGAACGCCGCGCGGGCGACCTTCGCGCAATCCGGCGCGATGCCGCCGCGCGCGCTGGACCGCGACAGCTTCTGGGAATTCGCCGACCGGGCGAAGGAAGCGACGGAGGCGCTCGCCGGGCAGCGGATGGAAGCGCTGCCCCTGCTGTCCGTCGAGGCGATGCGCCGCGTGTGCATGCAGTACCGCTTCTTCACCATCGACTACATCAAGGACCTCGCGCTGCTGCTGGCGAAGCTGCCGTTCGGCGGATTGCGCAGCCTGCTGGGCCAGATACTCGCCGAGGAGCTCGGCGAAGGCGACCCCGCGAAGGCGCACCCGGAAGTCTACGACCGCTTCCTCGCCAGCATCGGCGTGCCGGCGGAGGAACTCGGGCGCCGCCTGCCGCGCAATGGCGCGATCCTCGAGGCGCTCAGCGACGAGCTGGCCGAGCGCAGCCCGGCCTTCGGCGTGGGCCTGCGCGGCATGGGCGGCGAATGCCTGTGCCAGACCTATTTGTCGGTGATGTTCGAGCACCTGCGCGAGCACCCGTACATCCGCGCGCATGCGGACGGCATCGAGTGGGAGTTCTGGACCATCCATACCGGCGAGGTCGACATCGTGCACGGCGAGCTGACCCGCCAGGCGATCGACGACTACATCCGCGAGGAGCCCGCCGCGCTGCCGGAGCTGGCGCTCGGCTACGAGCGCAGCATCACCGCCTGGAACCGGTTCTGGCAGAACATCTTCGAGGAGTGCGCCCCGCGCCGGGGCGCGACGGCATGAACCGCATCGCCCAGTTCCACCTTGCCTTCCCGGTGCGCGACCTCGACGAGGCGCGCCGCTTCTACGGCGAGGTCATCGGCTGCCCGCAGGGGCGCAGCGACACGAGCTACCAGGACTTCGACTTCTTCGGGCACCACCTGGTCGCGCACGTTTCGCCCGAAGGCCAGCCGCTGCAGAGCGGCCGCTTCGACGGCGAGGCGGTGCCGGTGCCGCACTTCGGCATGAACCTCGACCGCGAGGCGTGGGAAGGGCTGGCGAAGCGGCTGCGTGGCGCGGGCGTGGCGTTCGCCGAAGAGCCGCACCTGCGCCTGAAGGGCAAGCCTGGCCAGCACGTGACGATGTTCCTGTTCGATCCGTCGGGCAACGCATTGGAGTTCAAGTCGTTCGACGATCCGGAACAGACCTTCATTCCCTGAGGACGCGCGATGGGCGACGACCGCATGGACGGCATGCGCGACGGCGTTTCGCCCGCACGTCGCGACGACCGCCGGCACGTGCTGCACCCGTGGTCGGCGCACGGCGCGTTGGCGCCGACCGTCGTCGTCGGCGCGGAGGGCGCGTACTTCCGCGACGAGGACGGCCGGCGCTGGCTCGACTTCTCCAGCCAGCTGGTCAACGCCAACGTCGGCCACCAGCATCCGAAGCTGGTCGCGGCGATCCGCGCCCAGGCCGAACGCCTGTGCACCATCGCGCCGTACCACGCCAACGCGGCGACCAGCGAGGCCGCGCGGCTGATCGCCGGGGTCGCTCCCGGCGGCCTGGATCGCGTGTTCTTCACCAATGGCGGCGCGGAAGCGGTGGAGCACGCGGTCCGCATGGCGCGGCTGCATACCGGGCGGCACAAGGTGCTGACCGCGTATCGCAGCTACCACGGCGCGACCACGGGCGCGATCACCGCGTCCGGCGATCCGCGGCGATGGCCGTCGGAGCCGGGCGCGCCGGGCTACGCCCGCTTCTGGGGGCCGTACCTCTATCGTTCCGCCTTCCACGCCTCGAACGCGCAGGAGGAATGCACGCGCGCGCTGGCGCACCTGGCCGACACGATCATGGTCGAGGGCGCGCAGGGCATCGCCGCGGTCCTTGTCGAATCGGTGGTCGGCGCCAACGGCGTCCTGGTGCCGCCGGACGGCTATCTGCAGGGCGTGCGCGCGCTGTGCGACGCGCACGGCATCGTCATGATCGCCGACGAGGTGATGGCCGGCTTCGGCCGTTGCGGCGAATGGTTCGCGGTCGATCGCTGGAACGTCGTGCCGGACCTGATCGCCTTCGCCAAGGGCGTCAACTCCGGCTACGTGCCGCTGGGCGGGGTGATCATGAGCGATGCGGTCGCCGCGAGTTTCGCCGTGCGCGCGTATCCGGGCGGGCTCACCTATGCCGGGCATCCGCTCGCCTGCGCCGCGGCGGTCGCCTGCATCGGCATCTATCGCGAGGAAAACCTCATCGAACGCGCGCGCACGCTGGGGGAAACGCTGATCGGCCCGGCGCTGCGCGCGATGCAGCAGCGCCATCCATGCGTCGGCGAGGTGCGCGGCCTCGGCGCGTTCTGGGCGATCGAACTGGTGCGCAATCAGGATTCCCGCGAACCGCTGGTGCCGTTCAACGCGTCCGGCGCGGACAACGCGCCGATGCTGGAGTTCGCGGCCGCATGCAAGCGGCGCGGGCTGTGGCCCTTCGTCGCCGGCAATCGCCTGCACGTGGCGCCGCCGCTGGTCATCGACGAGCCGGCGTTGCGCGAAGGACTGGCAATCGTCGACGAGGCGCTCGCCGTGGCCGACCGCCACTGCCCGGCCTGAGCGGCCGGATACGCCGGGGTGCCGACGGCCCCGGCTGCCCAGGCCGCGCCGGAAGCCTTCCCCGGCAGGGAGCGCGATGCCCATGTCACGCCACATCCTGATCGTCTGTCGAGGCAACGTCTGCCGCAGTCCGATGGCCGAGGCGGTGATGCGGCGCCATCTGGCCGCAGCGGCGATGGAACTGACGGTCGCGTCGGCCGGATTGGCGGCCGTGAATGGCGCCCCGATCGATCCGGCCGCCGAACGCGCGCTCGCCGCGCACGGGTTCACCGCGCGCACGCATCGGGCGCGGCAGCTCGACCGCGAGGAACTCGAGCGCTGCGATCTGGTGCTGGCGATGGAGCAACGGCATGTCGCCGCCCTGCTGGCGCTGTCGCCGACGTTGCGCGGGAAAGCGTTCCTGTTGTCCCGCTGGCAGGACGGCGCCGACATCCGCGATCCGTTCGGGCGCGCACAGGATGCGTTCGAGAATGTCTACGCACGCATCGAGTCGGCGGTATGCAAATGGCGGGAAAGGCTGTGACGCATGGCGAAGCGTCCTCTTCATTTTTGTGGCGATCGATCGATTCCGCTACACCTTGCTGAATCCATCCATAAGTGAACCTGCCGCTTCACGAGAGTGAATCAGCGAAATTCACGGGCGCATCAAACGGGGATGCCTAGATTCGATCCGAGTCTGGCACGGCGGTGATGCGGCACGCGTTGCATTGCCATCGTGTCGAAGCCGGTGTCGCCGTCGTCGCGGAACGCATGCGGCGCATCGCCACCGGCCCCGATACGAGGAGCGTGCGTGCATGAGAGATCCCAAGCTGATCGCCGCCAGCGCCATCGCACTGGCCGTCACCCTGTTCGCCATTTTCTCGATCCGGCCGTGGGCGCGCACGATCGGGCTCATCGACCGGCCGGGGAACCGCAAGCAGCATCGTGGCCGGATCCCGCTTGTCGGCGGCCTGTGTTTTTTCCTGGGAACGCTGGTCGGCCTGACCTACCTGGGCTATCTCGACCGCTTCGTCACCAGCCTGATGGCCGGCGCCGTGGTCATCGTCGTCGCGGGCGTGTTCGACGATGCGCACGACCTGAGCGTGCGCGCGCGCTTGTTCATCGAGGGCGGCGCGACGCTGCTGGTCGTCGCCCTGTCCGGCATCTACGTGCGCAACCTGGGCGATTTCGCCGTCGTCGGCGACCCTTTCGGCCTGGGGCCGTTCGCGATCCCCTTCACCGTGGTGGCGGTGGTCGGGCTGATCAACGCTTTCAACATGCTCGATGGCATCGACGGGCTGGCGGCCACGGTCGCGATGATCTGCATCGGCGCGATCCTGCTGTTCGACGAACGGCATTCGGCGCCGAGCGTGTTGTTCCTGCTGCAGGTGCTGTTCGCGGCGCTGATCCCCTACCTCTGCGTCAACCTGGGCTGGCCAGACGGCCGCAAGATATTCATGGGCGACGCCGGCAGCACGCTGATCGGCTTCCTGCTGGCATGGAGCCTGATCTACCTGAGCCACCCCAGGGTGGCGCGGATGGCGCCGGTGGACGTGATGTGGTGCGTCGCCGTGCCGGTCATGGACACGCTGTCGGTGATGTACCGTCGCCTGCGCAACGGGGGTTCGCCTTTCCGCGCCGACCGCCAGCACCTGCATCACCTGCTGCTGGATGCGGGCCTGTCGCCGCGCGTGACGCTGCTGTGCATCGCGCTGCTGTGCGGCGCGCTGGCATTGCTCGGCTACGGCATGCGCAAGCTGCCGGAGCCGAGCAGGGCCACGGCCTTCCTCGCCTGCCTGGTGGCCTATGTGCTCTGGCTGTCGCCGATGCTCGCGCGCAGGCGCCGCGCCGCGACGGCGCCCGGCGCCGACGGCGAGGCCACTGAGCCCGCCGCGCCGCTGGCGGAGGATCTCGCGGCGGTCGACGGGGCGGCGCCCCATGCGCCGGTGAAGGCGTTGTGCGTACTGGCCGATGGGCGGGACGCGCACCAGCTCGCGCCGATCGCGCAGCGGCTCGCCCGCGATGCCCGCTTCGAATCCACGCTGTGCGTGGCGCAGGCGGCGGAGCGGACGACCGCGCGGGTGCTGGACGCGTTCGATCTCGTCGCCGACATCGAAGTGCCGTCGCAGCCCTCTGGGCAGTCCGGGACGCAGGCGATGCCGCTGGACGGACTGCAGCGGGTGATGGGCGATGTGCGGCCCGACCTGGTGCTGGTGCCGGGCGATACCGATGCCACGCTGACGACGGCGCTGGCGGCGCACTACAGCCAGGTGCCCGTCGTCTGCGTCGACGCCGCGCACGCGCGCGACGAGCCGGGCCGGCGCATCGCGCGCGCGCTGGCCGCGCTGCACGTCGCGCCGGACGAATCCACCAGCCAGCGGCTGATCGACGAAGGGGTGCCGGCGGACCGCGTGCTGGTCGCCGGCGATCCGGTCGACGATGGCGGCGCCTGCACGCGCATCGTCGATGCATTGGCGTGCCTGCGCCCTGCGGACCAGGCCTTGCTGGCCCCGGCGCGGGGCGCAGGTGCGCCAAACCCGGGACGCGCGGGCATGTGGGAGGCCTCGTGAGCGGCCCGCGCCCCGCGCATCCGCCTTCCTGCCCGCCGCCGCTTGCGCGCCGCCGCAATGCGCCGCCGGCGATGCCTTCCTTCCATCCTTGCACACTCGGTAACGATCCATGCCCAGCCATCTGATCCCGCGCACGCAAGCCAACCTGCACCTGTTGCCGTCGTCGGCGCCGCGCGACGACGACATCGACATCCCGATCCTGCTGTCCACGTTGACCGATCGCAAATGGACCATCGCCTTCGGCACGCTGCTGTTCTCACTGGCCAGCCTCGCCTACGTGCTGCTGGCGACGCCGCAGTACGAGGCCAATGCGGTCGTCCAGGTGGAAAGCCGGCCGCCGACCGTGCCGGGCCTGGCGACCAGCCAGAGCGCGCCGGTGCCGCCGCCCGTGGATGCGCCGACGGCCACGGAATCGCAGTTGATCACCTCGCGCCGGGTGCTCGGCGAAGCGATGTCGCGGCTCGGCCTGGACGTTTCCGCCGCGCCGGTGCGGATGCCGTTGCTCGGCGACTTCGCCGCGCGCGTGCAGCAGCGCCTGCAGCCGGGCGCGCTGGCGCCGGCATGGTTCGGCCTGGACCAGTACGGCTGGGGCGGCGAACAGATCCGGATCGCGCGCCTGGCGTTGCCCGCGGAGTTGATGGATGCGCCGCTGCGGCTGGTGGCGGGAGAGCGCGGGCGCTTCGTGCTGTTCGGCCCCGAGGACCGTCCGTTGCTGACCGGCAGCGTCGGCCAGGTCGCCGACAACGGCCACGGCGTGGTGCTGGACGTGCGCACGCTGGTCGCCAATCCCGGCGCCCGGTTCGACGTGCGCAAGTTCAGCCCGATGGCGGTGCTCGCCGGCCTGAAGAACGACATCACCGTCACCGAGCAGGGCCGCAACTCCGGCATCATCGCGCTGACCTACGCCAATCCGGACCCGCAGCGCGCCCGGCAGGTGCTGGAGGAGATCACCCAGGCCTACGTGCGGCAGAACATCGCGCGCAACTCCGCCGAAGCGGCCAAGCGCCTGCAGTTCGTCACCGAGCAGCTGCCCAACGTGCGCCGCGAACTGGCCGATGCGCAGGCCGCGCTGAACGCCTTCCAGACCAATACCGGCACGCTCGACGTGGGCATGCAGAACCAGGCGCTGCTGAACCAGAGCGTGGCGCTGGATTCCAACATCCGCCAGCTGCAGATGCAGCTGGCCGATGTCGCCAGCCGCTTCACCCCTTCGCATCCGACGTACGCGGCGCTGGCGTCGCAGATCAAGCGCTTCCAGTCGGAGAAGGCGCGGCTGCAGGGGCAGATCAACCAGTTGCCCGACACGCAGCAGGGCCTGTTCCGGCTCAATCGCGACGTCGAGGTGATCAACCAGACCTACGCCAACCTGCTCGACCAGGCGCAGCAACTCAACATCGCCCGCGCCAGCGCGGTCGGCAACGTGCGCCTGATCGATTCGGCGGACGTCAATCCGACGCTGCCGGCCTGGCCGAAACCGCTGCTGACCGTCGCCGGCGGCACCGCGCTCGGCGCGATGCTGATGGTCGCCTTCGTGCTGCTGCGGCAGATGCTCAAGCGCGGCGTCGAGGACCCGATCGACATCGAGCTGCTCGGCCTGCCCGTCTACGCCTCGATCCCCTTCAGCGAAAAGGGGCGGCAGGTCGCCCACCGCCCCGGCCGCCTGCGCCGCGACGGGCGCCCGCGCCTGCTCGCGCTGCGCTCTCCGTCCGACCTGGCGATGGAGGCGCTGCGCACCCTGCGCACCAGCCTGCATTTCGCACTGGCGGAGATGGAGAACAACGTCCTGATGATCGCCGCGCCCAGCCCCGGCGTCGGCAAGACCTTCGTCTGCGCCAACCTCGCGGTCACGATCGCCCAGTCGGGGCAGAGCGTGCTGCTGGTCGACGCCGACATGCGCCGCGGCACGCTGCACCAGACCGTCGGGGTGCGTTCCGAAGGCGGGCTGTCGGAGCTGATCGCCGGGAAGATCGATCCGGAGCAGGCGGTGCGCGCGGTGCCCGGGACCGAGCGCATGTCGTTCATCTCCCGCGGCGCGATTCCGTCCAACCCGTCCGAGCTGCTGATGAGCCCGCGCTTCAAGCAACTGCTGGAGCAGCTTTCGCGGCGTTTCGACGTCGTCGTCGTCGACACGCCGCCGGTGCTGGCGGTCACCGACGCGGCGCTGATCGGCCACCACGCCGGCACCTGCCTGCTGGTCGTGCGCTGGGGCCTCAACCAGCAGCGCGAGATCGCCCTGGCCAAGCAGCGGCTGGAGCAGAACGGGGTCGACGTGCGCGGCGCGATCTTCAACGCGGTCGAGAAGCGCGGTTCCGGCCAGTACACGTACACCTATTACGACTACCAGACCTTCCACAAGCCCGTGCCGGGGAATTGACGCGTGCGCCTGCAGATCACCATGTCGCCGTACTACGGCACGCCGGATTTCTCGGCGCTGTCCGGCGGCGAGCGGCCGCCGCTGGATCCGGTCTCGATCGCCGACCTGCTGCGCAACGCGTTCGTGTATCCGCCGTTCTCGATCTTCGAGGGCGTGCGCCTGGTCACTTTCGGTTTCTCGCCGCACGACGACATGCACGAGGCGCCGCGGTTCCGCTTCAAGTTCCGCAACGCCGGCGAAGTGCCGGAGGAAGCCAGCAGCGAGCAGGACTGGGTTGGCGAATACCACCGCCTGCTGTGCGACGCCGTGGCCGGCAGCTGCCGCGGGATGCGCGCGCCGTGGCTGCTTCAGAGCGGCGGCAAGGACTCGACCACGCTGGCGATCGCCATTGCCGATGCGCGCCCGGACACCACCTGCATCACCTACCTGGGCGGACCGGAGGAGAACGAGGTCGACTCGGCGGCGCATGTCGCGCGCACGCTGGGCCTGCGCCACCATGCGCTGGCCTGCGATCCCGGCCGCGCCTACGACCGGTACCTCGCCGTCGTCGCGCGCATGCCGCTGCTGACCGCGGACTTCGCCCTGCTGTCGTGCATCGACCTGGGCACGGAAATCGCCGCCTGCGGCGGCGACGGTTTCATCGACGGGCTGGGTGCCGACAGCTACTTCGGCACGCCGATGAGCCGCCACCAGCACCTGCTGAGAAGGCTGGCGCGCGACATGCGGCTGCCGGCGCGGTTGATGGACCTGCCGCCGGTCGCGCGCAGCTTCCGCCTGTGCTACCTGCTCAGCACGCTCATGATGAGCCCGGTCGAGCGGGCCTTTCCCGGTTCGCGCTTCGCGGACGAGGAGGTCGATGCGCTGTTCGGACGCAGGATCGCGCATCTGTCGCGGCAGCGGCTCGCCCTGTTCGAGCGGGAGATCGGTTCGGCGACCAGCGCCAGCGAATGGCGCGACATGTCCACGTCGATCGCCGGCTCCGCCGGCGCCTTCGCCAAGGGCCTGTACGTCGCCGACGCGCTGTCGCTGCGGGCCGCCTATCCTTTCTGCGACATCGCCCTGCGCGAGTGGATCCACCACGAGGTGCCGCGTTACGAGAAGGTGGATCCCGTCACGCAGTTGAACAAGCTGCTGATCCGCCAGCACATTGCCACGCGCTTCCAGGGCTTGCCCTACACGCGGAGCAAGGGCTCGTTCCGCTTCGACCTGCGCGGCCTGGCGCGGCAACGGTTCGACCGCGTGCGCGACTGCGCCGACCGCATGCGCGACCTGTTGCCCGGCGCGGGCGCCTGGCTGGACCGCAACCGCAAGCGCCTGGACAACAAGTTCCATGCGTCGAAGTTCTACCTGCTGGCGATCGCGCTGCCGTGGCTGGACGCGGCATCCCATCGCGGCACGCCGGCGACGGCCGGGACAGCGCGCCATGGGCATCCGCCGCCGAACTGACCCGGACGCGGGGCGCCGGGCGCTGCTGCAGTGCCTGGCTTGCGCATTGCTGCTGCCGCGGCCGTCGCGCGCGCAAGGCGCGGCGGTGGCGAAAGCGCGCGCGCGCGGCGCGACCCGCGTCGACGTGCGCGCCTGCGGCGCCCGTGGCGACGGCCGCCACGACGACACCGCCGCGTTCCGGGCCGCGATCGCCGCGCTGCCGCCGGCCGGCGGCACCGTGCGGGTGCCCGCTGGCGACTACCTGCTCGACCCGGTGCGCGGCGTGCGCCTGCGCAGTCGCATGCACCTGCGGATGGACCCGGGCGCGCGCCTGCTCGCCAGGCCGAATGCGGCCGCGCGCGCCTACGTGCTCGAGGCCCGCGACGTGCACGACGTGGAGATCTCCGGCGGCCAGATCGTCGGCGAGCGCGACGGTCATTTGGGCACCACCGGCGAGTGGGGCCACGGCCTGATGATCCGCGGCGCCACCGCCGTCACCGTCCGCGACCTGCACGTCGCGCGGTGCTGGGGCGATGGCCTCAGCATCGGCGGCAGCAAGGCTGCCGACGGCAGGCCGACGCCGAGTCGCGACATCGTCGTGACGCGGGTGCGCAGCATCGGCAACCGCCGGCAGGGATTGACCATCGGCCGTTCGCGCCACGTGCGCGTCAGCGATTGCGAATTCGCCGACACCGGCGGCACGCTGCCCGGTTGCGGCATCGACGTCGAACCCGACCCCGGCGACGTCGCCCGCGACATCGTCATCGCCCGCTGCGCGATACGCGGCAACCGCGGCGCCGGCATCCAGCTGTACCGGCGCAGCTTCGCGGTCACGGTGCGCGATTGCGTCATCGAAGCCAATCGCGGCCACGGCGTGCTCGCCATCGGCGCCGAGGATTGCCGGATCGTCGGCAACGCGATCCGCCGCAACGCCCTCGGCGGCATCGCCCTGCGCCCGGGCGCGCGCGGGATCACCGTCAGCCTGAACGAGTTCGCCGGCAACGGCCGCGCCGGCGCGGCGCGCGCGTGGCGCCGGCAGATCGCGGTATCGGAGCGGGCGCGGCAAGTCCGCATCGCCGACGACAACCGCGTCGTCGATTGAATTTTTTCTCCCTTCGTCATTCACGTTTGTAGTCGTTCGCACATTCATCAACTTGAATGCGCAATCGTCTGAATGGTTCAGGAAGAAATAGTTGCGCGCGTGCACAGATACGCGCCGAAGCTCTGGCGAGTCGATGCGACTGCATCTATCTTTGCGTCCCGCAGTCGCAGATGTTTCGGAAGAAGCGCGACTGGAACGCGTGCAACGCACGCACGGCAATTCCGCAATCGATCCTGCAGCTCCAGGGGATATCCGGTGAACCACGCAACGCGCACCCACGACGCGCGCGACACGAAGCTGTCGCGCCGCAATTTCCTTCGCAACTCCCTGCTCCTCGCCGCCACCGGCGTCCTGACCACCACCGGCCTCCAGCGCGCGTTCGCCGCCGCCGGCAGCACCCTGGATTCGACCTACATCCCGCCGAAGCGGGCCCGTGGCAGCGCGATCCTGAACGTGCGCGATCGCGGCGCCCACGGCGACGGCATCCACGACGACACCACCGCCATCCAGAGCTCGATCGATGCGCTGCCGTCCGATGGCGGCACCATCTACATTCCCGCCGGCACCTACGTGATCGACCCGACCCGCAACCTGCGCCTGCGCAGCAAGATGCACCTGCAGCTGGCGGACGGCGCCAAGCTGGTGGCCAAGCGCAACGACGCCGACCGCGCCTACGTGGTGATGGTCTACAAGGTCAGCGACGTGGAGATTTCCGGCGGCCAGATCGTCGGCGACCGCGACACCCACCTGGGCACGACCGGCGAATGGGGCCACGCGATCATGGTGCGCGGATCTTCGCGCGTGACGATCCGCGACATCCACCTGTCCAAGTGCTGGGGCGACGGCCTTTCCATCGGCGGCGCGATGGTCGCCGGCGCGCCGACCATCGCTTCGCAGGACGTCGTCGTCGCCAACGTCGTTTCCACCAACAACCGCCGCCAGGGGCTGTCGATCGGCCGCTCCAGCGGCGTCAAGGTCTACGACTCGGAATTCAGCTACAGCAACGGCGTCGCGCCCGGTTGCGGCATCGACATCGAGCCCGATGCGAACGACTCGGGAACGACCTCGACCGTCCACATCGAGAATTGCCTGGTCCGCAACAACCAGGGCAACGGCATCCAGGTCTACAAGCGCGTCAGCGGCGTGACGATCAGGCACTGCACCGTCGTTTACAACGGCGGCTACGGCATCCTGGCCATCTCGCCCTACAAGGGCTACGTCGCGCTCAACCGCTTCGAGCACAACTACCTGCAGGGCGTGATGCTGCGCTCGGCAACGACCTCCTACCAGGTCAGCGGCAACGTCTTCCGCAACAACCACACCCGCCTGCACGGCGTGAATACGGCCATCAACCCGCTGGTGGCGATGACCGGCCTCGTCGGCGGCAACCACGGCAACGGCGCCCACATCCAGGCCACGGACGACTGCGTCGACATCCGCGTGACGACCAACTACTACGCGAAATGACGATGGCGGCGCGGCGCTTGCCGCCGCGCCGGGCCGCGGCCGGGCTGAACGGGCCTTCACGCGCTCTTCCGGTGCGGACGCGAATCGGCGTCCGCGCACCGGCCCGCATGCCATTCATGCCGCGAAGAGGAAGGTGATTGCGACGTCAAGGGTTCGGCGAAGCCGCGCCGATACACTCCGACTTCCCGAATTCGGATGACTTGTCCGCCACCTCTCGCTCGCGATGCGTGGCGGCATCGGCAGATGCGGATCGTCTTCTTCGCCAACACCGACTGGTACCTCTACAACTTCCGCCTCGCGACGGCGTTGCGCCTGCAGGAATGCGGCGTCGAGGTGGTGATGCTGTCGCCGCCGGGGGAATTCGGCGAGCGCTTCCGCAGCCACGGCATCCGCTGGCGCACGCTGCCGATGCGGCGCGCGAGCCTGAATCCCCTGCGCGAGCTGTGGACGCTCGGGCATCTGGTGCGGCTGCTGTGGTCGGAGCGCCCGGACCTGCTGCACAACTTCACCGTCAAGTGCGCCATCTACGGCGGCATCGCCGCGGGCCTGGCGCGCGTGCCGGCGGTGGTGAATGCGATCGCCGGCATGGGTTTCGTGTTCGCCAGCGATCGTCCGAAGGCGCGCGCGCTGCGCCCGCTGGTCCGCGCCCTGATGCGCATCGCGCTGGGCGGAAGGCGCTCGCGCGTGATCCTGCAGAACCCGGACGATGCGCGGACGCTGACCGAAGCGCGCCTGGTGCCGGAGCGCAGCATCCGGCTGATCCTGGGCTCCGGCGTCGACGTGCGCCGGTTCCGGCCGCAGCCGGCCCGCGCCCGCTCGCGGCCGTTGCGCGTGCTGCTGGCTTCGCGCCTGGTCCGCGAAAAAGGCGTGGGCGAGTTCGCCGAAGCGGCGCGGCTGCTGCGCACGCAGGCGCGCGACATCGAATTCCTGCTCGCCGGCATGCCCGACGCGGGCAACCCGGGTTCGATCGGCCGGGACGAAGTCGAGGCGTGGCAGCGCGAAGGCCGGCTGCGGTGGCTCGGCCATGTCGAGGACATGCCGGCGCTGCTGAATTCCGTCGACGTGATGGTGCTGCCCAGTTATTACCGCGAAGGCGTGCCGCGCTGCCTGCTGGAGGGCGCGGCCAGCGGCCTCGGCCTGATCACCACCGACCGCCCCGGCTGCCGCGAGGTGGTGACCGCGCACGGCGTCGAGGGCCTGTGGGTCCGGCCGCGCGACGCGCCGGGGCTGGCGCGATTGCTGGTGCAGCTCGACGCGGACCGCGACCTGCTGCAGCGCCTCGGCGCCGCCGCGCGGAGGCGCGCGGTGCGCGATTTCGACGAGCGGCTGGTGATCGGCCGCACGCTCGAGGTCTACGACGAACTGCTGCCGGCCCCGCTGCCCGGCGCGGCGGCAGCGAACGGACAGGTGCGGTCGCCGTGAACGCGATCCCGCAAGGCTGGCGTCCGGCCGTCGCCGCGATCTCGCTGCTGTGGGTGGCGACGCTGGCCGCGGCCGGCATGGTGTTCCTGGCGCAAACGCTGCTCGCGCGGCGGCTGGGGCCCGACGACTACGGCCTGTTCGCCTCCTCGCTGGCGACGGTGACGATGATCGCGCCGCTGGCCGGATTCGGCCTTTCGCAGTTCCGGCTGAAGGCCTACGGCAGCGAAGGCTGGGATGCCGACCGCTGGATGCGCCCGGCGTTGCGCTTCTCGCTGCTGACCACGCTGCTGGCGCTGGCGCTCGTCGTCGGCTGGGCGTTGCTGGGCGCGGCGGGGGATGCGGGCACGCGCACGACGTTGCTGTGGCTGGCGCCGATGGTGCCGGGGCTGTTCGCGGTCGATTTCGTCGGCAGCAAGCTGCGCCTGGAGGAACGCCACGGCGCGCTGGCCCTGTGGCAGTTGCTGCTGCCGGGCGGTCGCCTCGCGATCGCGCTGCTGGCATGGACGGCGGCCGCGGCATCCGCCGCGCAGGTCGCGTTGGGCCACGGCCTGCTGGCCATCCTCGTCGCCGCCGTGGCGATTCCGCAGCTGTCGGCGATGCAGGCGGGACGCATGCGGCTGAAGGGACACGGCCCGCGGCGCATGGAACCGCCGCCGCCATCGCCGGGCGTGCGCGAACTGTGGTCGCAGGCCTGGGCCTACGGCCTGTCGGCGGCGCTCTATCCGGTGTTCTTCCAGGTCGGCACGGTGCTGCTGAAATACCTCGGCGGCAACGCGCACGCCGGCCGGTACGGCATCGCGCTCGCGGTGATGACCGCCATCTACCTGTTCCCGGCGACCGTCTACCAGAAGTACCTGCTGTCGCGGCTGCACCGCTGGGCCGTGCACGACCCGGAACGATTCCGGGGCGCGTACCGGACGGGCAACGCGGCGATGCTCGCCGCCGGCATCGCCACCGGCGCCACGCTGGCGCTCGTCGCGCCGTGGCTGGTGCCGCGCGTGTTCGGCGCCGCCTACGGCGAGGTCGCGACGCTGTTGCAGGTCATGTCCATCTGCGTGCCGCTGCGATTCCTTTCCACGGCGGTGGGGTCGGCGCTGCTGACGCGCGACCACATGCGCTACCGCGTGAACGCGATGCTGGCGGCGACCCTGGCCGCGGTCCTGCTGAACCTGTGGCTGGTGCCGCGCCACCAGGCACTGGGCGCGGCGTGGGCGACGGTGGCCGCCGAAGCCTTGTTGCTGCTGGCGATGTGGCGCGGCGCGCGGCGCCTGACCCGCGGGGCAGGGAGCGGCGGCGATGCGCGATGAGCCGCGCGTGGCCTTCACCGGCTATTACGGCATGCGCAATTTCGGCGACGACCTGTTCGGCGTGCTGTGCGCGGCCGCGGCAAGGCGTTTCTGGAACGCCGCGCCGCGGCTGATCGGCCCGCCGCTCGCCGGCCTGGACGCGCCCGGCACCTGGCCGCGCGCCTTGCCCCGCGACTGGTACGGCGGCACCGGCATCGCCGGCCGCACCGCGCGCCTGCTCGGTTTCGCGCGCGGCCTGCGGGGCAGCGACGTGCTGGTGCTCGGCGGCGGTTCGGTGATCAACGCGCGCCGCTCGTTCCGCACGCCGCTGATGCTGTCTGCGCAACGCCGCGGGCGCCTGCGGCTGGCGGCGCTAGGCGTGTCGATCGGGCCCTTCCCCGATGCCGCCGCGCAGGCCGCCGCCGCGCGCAACGCCCGTGCGTTTTCCTACATCGCGGTGCGCGACCGGCGCTCGTTCGAGCTGGCGCAGGCAATGGGGCTGGGCGAGGTCGCGCACGACGGGCGCGACCTCGCCGGATTGCTGCCGCTGCTGTTCCCGCGCAACGGGCGCGACGGGAAGGCGGGGCCGCGCACGGTGGGAATCGCGCCGTGCCGTTATGCCGTCCGCGACGATTATCCCGCGCCCGCCTGCGATGCATGGCTCGATGCCTGCGTCGATGCCCTGGCCGGCGCAGCGGCGCCGTTGCGCGTGCGCGTGTTCTGCCTGAACAGCCATCCCGAACACGGCGACGAGGCCATCGCGACGCGGCTGCATGCGCGCCTGCGCGAACGCGGCGTCGACGCGGCGCTGCAGCGCTACGACGGCCGCGATCCGCTGGCGACCGTCGGCGACATCGCCGACTGCGACGCATTCATCAGCGCGCGCCTGCACGGCGCCATCGTTTCCTATCTGTGCGGGGTGCCGTTCACGATGGTGGAATACCACCCGAAATGCCGCGATTTCGCCGACGACATCGGGCTCGATGCCGCCTGCCGGATCACCTCGCGCTGGTGCGGGCGCGCGGCCTTCGCGGACGCGATCGCGACGATGCTGAACGAAGACGCCACCCCCGTCCGCCTTTCACCCGATTTATACGCACGGCAGGCGCTCGGCATATTTCAATGCGCCCCATGGTCGATTTCGTTGCCGCCAACGATCGCCCCGATGCCGCGAGCGACGGCGCCGTGAACGGCGAAGTCGCGCCGGTGACCGTCGTGGTGCCGTGCTACCGATGCGCGGACACGATAGGCGATGCGCTGGCTTCGGTGGCGGCGCAGCGCCTGCCGGTGGCGCAGGTGCTGCTGGTGGACGACGCCAGCGGCGACGGCACGCTCGCGCGACTGCACCGGCTTGCGGCGGACTACCCGCCGGGATGGGCGACCGTCGTGGCCTTGCCGGCGAACGGCGGGCCGTCGCGCGCTCGCAACGCCGGCTGGAGCCTGGCCAGCCAGCCTTACATCGCGTTCCTCGACGCCGACGACACCTGGGCGCCGGACAAGATCGCGCTGCAGATGCGGGCCTTGCGCGCCGATCCGGCGATCGCGCTGATCGCGCACCGGATGCGGGTCAGCGAACGCGGCGCGGCGATGCCGCGCGCGGCGGCGCGGCCCGCGCGCACCCGGATCATCGGCCGGCGCCGGTTGCTGCTGCACAACCCGTTCCCGACCGCATCCGTCGTATTGCGCCGCGACCTGCCGTTCCGCTTCAACGAGAACTTCCGCCGCGTCGAGGATTTCCTGCTGTGGGCGCAGATCGCGTTCTCCGGCTACCGCTGCGCGCGCGTCGAACGCGTGCTGGCGTACTGGCACAAGCCGAACTACGGCGCCGGCGGGCTCAGCCGCGACCTGCGCGCGATGCACGCGGCCGGGCGCCTGGCCAGGCGCGAGTTGCTGCGGCAGGGACTGGTCAGCCTGCCCGAGCACTGCTTCGCGCGCGCGTTCGGCACGTTGCGAAAAGGCCGGCAGTACCTGCTCGTCGCGCTGCGCCGCGACCGCGACAACCGGGTCGCGCCATGAGCGGTCGCGCCGATTCGCTGCCGTTGCCGCCGCGCCGCCACCATGCGGTCAATACCGCCGCGGCCGCGGTCCTGGGCTTCCTGCTGCTCGCCGCGGTCGCCGTTTTCGCATGCTGGCTGGTCGGCACGCGCGGGCCGGACGTCGGCACCGATACCCACACTTACGCCGGCTTCTTCGAGGGCCTGGGGCGATCCTCGATCGAAACGCGGCTCGAACCCGGCTTCACCTATCTCAGCTACGCGCTGTGGAAACTCGGCGTCGGCGTGGTCGGCTACCAGACCGCGCTGTTCGCGACGATGCTGGCGACGGTGGTCGTGGCCACGCGCCGCTACCACGCCTTCCTGGGCGAGGGCACCGGCTACCTGACCTTCCTCGGCACGGCGCTGATGCTGCTGTTCGTCTCGCCGATGTTCGTCAACGCCACCATCAACGCCGTGCGCCAGGGCCTGGCCGCGTTGCTGGTGTTCACCGCGCTGCTGTCGTTCCGCGAACGCCGCTGGTGGTCGTTCGCGGCCTACGGGTTGCTGGCCAGCAGCCTGCACATGTCGTCGCTGCTGTACCTGGCGTTCGCGCCGCTGCTGCTTTTCGGCGTGCGCATGCAGCGGCTGGTCGCGGCGGCCGCCTTCGCGCTCTACGTCACCGGGCTCTCGATGGTGCTGGTGCGCGGCTTCGTCCCGGCCCTGTACGAACTGGTGATGTCCTACACCGCGAACAGCTACTACCGCTCCGGCGTGCGGACGGATTTCGCGGTGTTCTCGATCTTCTGGTACGCCTTGCCCTACATGCTGATGCCGCTGGTGCGCGGGGAGTTCCGCGAGAAGATCAGGGAAAGCACCGGCGTCTACCTGGTCATGCTGCTGCCGTTCTTCGCCATCGGCTGGGGCTTCTTCTCCAACCGCTACCTGCTGCCGGGCTGGCTGGCGGTCTCGCTGATCCTCGCCGCGGTGGTCTGCCACAGCCGCCTGCGGATGCTGCGCCATCCGCTCCTGCTCAGGATCGGCCTGCTGGCGTCGTGCGCGGTGTTCTACTTCTACGTCACCCACGAGATCGTGATCTGAGGTCCGTCCCGCATGATGGCATCGTTGTCGAAATTCGCGGTCTCGCTGACCTATCCGCCCGCGCTGAGCCTGTGCCTGGCGCTGTTGGCCATCCCGGTGCTGCTGCGCCATCGCCGGGCCGGCGTCGCGCTGATGCTGGCCGCCGCGGGCTGGTCCGCGCTGTGGTCGGTCCCGCTGGCTTCCGACTGGCTGCGCGGCCGGCTGGAGGAACGCTACCCGGTGGTGGAAGAAGCCGCCTTGCCGCGGGCCGATGCCATCGTCGTGCTCGGCGGCGGCAGCCACTACGGCTGGCTCAGGCGCTCGAACGTCAGTGCCGAGGACCTGGAAAGCAGCCGCCTGGCCGCGGGCGCGCGCGCATGGCTGGCCGGTCGCGCGCCGCGGATCATCCTGTCCGGCGGCGGCGACGGCGCTTCCAGCGAAGCGCGCACGATGGCCCGCGCGATCTCCCGGCTTGGCGTTCCGTCTTCGGCGCTGATGCTGGAGGAGCGCAGCCGCAACACCCGCGACAACGCGCGCTATACCGCGGCGCTGGCGCAGCGGCACCGCGTGCGGAGCGTGCTTCTGGTCACGTCTTCGCTGCACATGCCGCGCGCGATCGCCGAGTTCCGCGCGGCGGGCATCGATGCCGTCGCCGTTTCCGTGCCCGAACGCGCGACGCGGAGCAGCTGGCGCGAACGCTGGTTGCCGTCGCACAGCGCGCTGTGGCGGAGCGGACGCGCGTTCAAGGAATATGGTGGTTTGTTGATGATGCGTCTACACGGCTGAATCGGCGGCGGCGCGGATCGCGCCAAAGCCGCGGAACGACGATGAATGTTCCGGCACCAAGCGCGGCGAATATCACGATGCCTGCACCCGGCACGGCCTAGGCTTCGTGCATCACGACGGCCCAGCGCAAGCGCGCCATTGGCGGCGTTGCGCGCCAAACGAGGACCTTGCATCGATGAAGATGACGCTGCCCGTTCGTTCCTTCGTATCCGTTGCGTTGCTGGCGGTCTTCGCCGCGGCGTGCGTTCCCGGCCAGCAGATGACCCGGCAATCGTCGGGCGATGCCGAGGTCGCCGGCGGCAGCGACGTGCGGATGGTGCCGATCACCGCCGACCTGGTCGCGCCGGCGCAGCCGGTGGCGAGCATCCCGCAGGAACTGCTCAGCGTGCGCGCCGAGCAATACCGCATCCAGCCCGGCGACACGCTGCTGGTGACCGTGTGGGACCACCCGGAACTGACGACGCCCGCCGGCAACCAGCAACAGGCCGTCACCAACGGACGCCTGGTGCAGCCGGACGGGACGTTCTTCTATCCCTATGCCGGCAAGCTCAACGTCAAGGGCATGACCATCGAGGAACTGCGCAGCACGCTCGTGTCGCGGCTCGCCCAGTACCTGCGTAACCCGCAGCTGGACGTCAACGTGGTCGGCTACGGCAGCCGCGTTTCGCTGCAAGGCGCGTTCGTGGACACGACGCCGCAGGAACTGACCACCGTGCCGCTGACGCTGTCGCAGGCGATCGGCCGCGCGCGCATCAACGCCGAACAGGCCGACCTGGCCGGCTTCGTGCTTACCCGCGACGGCCGCAACTACGCCCTCGACCTGGATGCGCTCAACCGCGACGGCTCGGTCGCGCCGGACATCTACCTGCGCCCCGGCGACCATCTGTTCCTTCCGTTCAACGATCGCAAGGAGGTCTACGTGATCGGCGAAGTGCTGCGCCCGCAGGCGCTGAACTTCAAGACCACGGACATGTCGCTGACCCAGGCGCTGGGGCGCACCGGCGGCCTGAACCCGGTGACGTCGAAGGGCGAGGCGGTGTACGTGATACGCGGCATCGAGGACCGGCAACGCGAACCGGCCACGGTCTACCACCTCGATGCCGGTTCGCCCACCGCGTTCGCGCTCGCCGACCGGTTCTCGCTGAAGCCCGGCGACGTGGTCTGGGTCGGCCCCGCCGGCATCACGCGCTGGAACCGGTTCCTGTCCCAGCTGCTTCCGCTGTCGGGCATCATCAACAATGCCGCGGCCGCGGGTTACAACATGGGAAGAGGGGATTAGGAACCATCCCGGACTCGGGAAAACCGGTCGTCGCGTGGATGGCAGCCTGGACCTGATGCACGACGAGGGAAATCGCCAACGCGATGGCGTTTCCGCATGACCATCGGCGGCAAGAATGCCGCTGATCCTTCAGCGCCAGCCGCGGCTTCTCCGACGCCAGCCCGGACTGGGGCGCCGGCGTGGCGATCGGCGCCGGCTTCTGAACGGGGGCTCCCGATCCGCCAAAACCGCGATGCGCTCCAAGGGGCGCGCCGCGCCGACGCGGTAAAATGGGCGCTTCGCGGAAGACGGGCAGGGTGCGGGCGTGCGGATGGACAAGTTGAACACGGGCAGCGGCCAGCGCGCCTGGACCGCGCAGGCCATCGCCCGGATCGAGGCGGACTTCAACCGTTCCGCCGACACCCACCTGATCCCGCTGGCGTTGCCCGGTTATCCGGGCATCGACGTCTACCTGAAGGACGAATCCAGCCACCCGACCGGCAGCCTCAAGCACCGCCTGGCGCGCTCGCTGTTCCTGTATGCGCTGGCCAACGGCTGGCTGCGCGAGGGACGGCCGGTGATCGAGGCGTCGAGCGGCTCGACCGCGGTGTCGGAAGCCTATTTCGCGCGCCTGCTCGGCCTGCCGTTCATCGCGGTGATGCCGCGCGGCACCTCGCCGGAGAAGATCGCGGCGATCGAGTTCCAGGGCGGCCGCTGCCACCTGATCGAGCGCGCCTGCGACATCAACGCCGAGTCGGAGCGGCTGGCGCGCGAAAGCGGCGGCCACTTCATGGACCAGTTCACCTACGCCGAGCGCGCGACCGACTGGCGCGCCAACAACAACATCGCCGAATCCATCTTCAAGCAGATGGAGCGCGAGCCGTACCCGATCCCCGAATGGATCGTCTGCAGCCCCGGCACCGGCGGCACCGGCGCCACGCTCGGCCGCTTCGTGCGCTATCGCCAGTACCCGACGCGGATCCTGTGCGCGGATCCGGAGATCTCGGTGTTCTTCGACTATTACAAGGGCGCGCTCGGCGGCCGCGGCGATGCGACGTTGTCCCTGGCGGACGGCTCGCGCGTCGAAGGCATCGGCCGGCCGCGGGTCGAGCCCAGCTTCGTCGCCGGCAGCATCGACGCGATGGCCAAGGTGCCGGACGATCTTTCGCTGGCGGCGATGCGCTGGGTCAGCGCAAGGCTCGGCCGCCGCGTCGGCGGCTCCACCGGCACCAATTTCGTCGGCGTGCTGGCCGCGGCGCGGCGCATGCGCGACGCCGGCCGCAACGGCTCCATCGTCACCATCCTCTGCGACAGCGGCGAGCGCTACGCGCACAGCTACTACAACCGCGACTGGTACCTGGAACGGCAGATCAACATGGTCGACACCGACGCGGCGATCGCCGCCGCGGCCAACGGCGGCGCGTTGCCGGAATTGCCGTTCGTCGAACGGGTGGATTGAATTCCGGCGCGACGGCGCCTATTACTGGGACTCCCGAACCGGATTCCCTCCATGACCAACCCGCTCCTCGATTTCTCCGGCCTGCCGCGTTTCGGCCAGATCCGGCCCGAACACATCACCCCGGCCATCGAGCAACTGATCGCCGAGGCCGAGGCGGCGGTGAAGCGGGCGGAAACCGTTGCGCCGGTCACCTGGGAAAGCTTCGTCCAGCCGCTCGACGACGCCACCGAGAAGGTCTGGCGCGCATGGAACCAGGTCGGGCACCTGAAGGCCGTGGTCGACACGCCGGAACTGCGCCAGGCCTACAACGACAACCTGCCGAAGATCACCCGCTTCGGCAGCGCGCTGGGCCAGAACCTGGCGCTGTTCGGCCAGTACAAGCGGTTGGCCGGATCGGCGGAATACGCCGGCTACAACGACGCGCGCAGGAAGGTGGTCGAGCACGCGCTGCGCGACTTCCGCCTCGGCGGCGCGGAACTGCCGGAAGACGGAAAGGCGCGTTTCGCGCAGATCCAGGAGGAACTGTCGGCGCTGTCGGCGAAGTTCTCCGAGAACGTACTCGACGCGACCGATGCCTACGCGTTGTACGTCGAGGACGAGGCGAAGCTCGCCGGCCTGCCCGCCGACGTCGTCGCCGCCTGCCGCGCCGCGGCGGAAAAGGGCGGGAAGCCCGGCTGGAAGCTCGGCCTGCAGATGCCGGTGTACCTGCCGGTGCAGATGTACGCCGACGACCGCGGCCTGCGCGAGACGCTGTACCGCGCCAACGGCGTGCGTGCATCGCAGGGCGAGTGCGACAACACCGGCAACATCGGGCGCATCCTCGAGTTACGCCGGGAACTGGCCGCGCTGCTCGGTTTCCCGACCTACGCCGACTACTCGCTGGCGACGAAGATGGCGGATTCGCCGGACGAGGTGCTGGCGTTCCTGCGCGACCTCGCGGCGCGCGCGCTGCCGTACGCGAAGAAGGATCGCGCGGAGCTGGAGCGGTTCGCGAAGGAATCGCTGGGCATCGACCGGCTCGAGGCCTGGGACGTGTCGTACGCCAGCGAAAAGCTGAAGCAGGCGCGCTACGAGGTCTCGGCGCAGGAAATCAAGCCGTACTTCACCGAGCCGAAGGTGCTGGCCGGCCTGTTCGACGTCATCGAGACGCTGTACGGCGTGAAGGTCGAGGCCGACAGCGCGCCGACCTGGCACGAGGACGTGCGCTTCTTCCGCATCGTCGACCGCGGCGGTTCGCTGGTCGGCCAGTTCTACCTGGACCTGTACGCGCGCGAAGGCAAGCGCGGCGGCGCGTGGATGGACGATTGCCGCAACCGCCGCGACAAGGGCGCGGCGACGCAGACGCCGCTCGTCTACCTGGTCTGCAATTTCGGCAAGGGCGTCGGCGGCAAGCCGGCGACCTTCAGCCACAACGACGTGACCACGCTGTTCCACGAGATGGGCCACGGCCTGCACCAGTTGCTCACGCAGGTCGGCGAGCTGGGCGTGGCCGGCATCAACGGCGTGGAGTGGGACGCGGTGGAGCTGCCCAGCCAGTTCATGGAGAACTTCTGCTGGGAATGGGAGCGCCTGCAGGCGATGACCGCGCACGTCGACACCGGCGAGCCGCTGCCGCGCGCGCTGTACGACCGCATGCTCGCGGCGAAGAATTTCCAGAGCGGCATGTTCACCGTGCGCCAGCTGGAGTTCGCGCTGTTCGACATGCTGCTGCACGGGGGCGGCTTCGACCCGGCGCGCGACGATTTCATGGCGCTGCTGGAGCAGGTGCGCGACGAGGTGGCGGTGAACCGCGCGCCGGCCTGGCACCGCTTCCCGCAGAGCTTCAGCCACATCTTCGCCGGCGGCTACGCGGCGGGCTACTACAGCTACAAGTGGGCGGAAGTGCTCAGCGCCGACGCCTATGCGGCGTTCGAGGAAGCGCCGGACCAGGTCGCCGAAACCGGCGCGCGTTTTCGCCGCGAAGTGCTGTCGCGCGGCGGCAGCCGCGACGCGCTGGACAACTTCCGTGCGTTCCGCGGCAGGGCGCCGAAGATCGACGCGTTGCTGCGGCACGGCGGAATGGCGGGTTGAGTCCGGTAGGGCGGGTCTCTCGACCCGCCGCCGCCTCGCGAAGCGCTTCATGGCGGGTCAGGACCCGCCCTACCGGCTCTGCCGGTTCTTTCTTCCGCCCGCAGGGGAAAGAGGGAGTGGCAGAATGGATCGAGCCGATTCGCGAGGTTCCGATGCAGCCGTCCGTCGCCGACCTGATCCGCCAGTACGACCCCAGCCTGCCGCTGGATGAGGCGAGCACGCCGCCGGCATCGTGGTACCTCGACCCGCGCATCGACGAGCTGGAGCGGCGCACCACCTTCTCCCGCACCTGGCAGTACGCCGGTCGCGTCGACCAGGTCCGCGAGCCCGGCCGGTACCTCACCTGCGAAATCGCCGGCGAACGCATCCTCGTCGTGCGCGGCGACGACGGCGTGCTGCGCGGCTTCTTCAACGTCTGCCGCCACCACGCTGCCGCGGTGATGACCGAAGCCGAAGGCTGCGCGAAGAACCTGCGCTGCCCCTACCACGGCTGGACCTACGCCCTCGAAGGCGCGCTGAAAGGCACGCCCAGCTTCGTCAACGAATGCAATTTCGACCGTGGCGCGCACGGACTGGTGCCGGTCGGCGGCATCGCCGAGTGGGAAAACTGGGTCTTCGTCCGCCTCGACACGGACGGGCCGGGCATAGAGGAATTCTTCGGCCAGCGGCTCGTCGACGAAATCGCCGCGCTGCAACTCGGCAAGCTGCACTGGTTCGCCCGCCAGCACTACCTGTTCGACTGCAACTGGAAGGTGTTCGTCGACAACTACCTCGACGGCGGCTACCACGTCCCGCACCTGCACAAGGGCCTGAACAGCGTGCTCGACTTCAAGCACTACGCCATCGAGAACGGCCCGCGCCATTGCCTGCAATCCAGCCCGATGGTCCAGGGCGAGATCGCGGACTTCGCCGCGGTGCGCAAGGGCGAACGTGCGCTGTACTACTGGCTGCATCCCAATTTCATGATCAACTGGTACGAAGGGCAGATGGACACCAACCTGGTGTTGCCGCTGGGCCCGGACCGCACCGAGGTGATCTTCGACTTCTGGTTCGCCGACGTGTCGCCGCAAGCCGAAGCGCGCAACCGGCGCAGCATCGACGTGGCGAACATCGTGCAGGACGAGGACATGGGCATCTGCAAGTCGGTGCAGCAGGGCCTGAAGTCGCGCAGTTACGACACCGGCCGCCTGTCGGCGCGGCGCGAGGCCGGCGAGCACCTGTTCCACCGGCTGCTGCATGCGGACCTGAGCGCAGGACTCTGACGGCCTGCATTCCCGCGCGTGCCGCGTATGGGTCGGAAGAGAACGGTTCGATCCTGCATTGCATCCGGCCCCCAACCGGCTACCATGAGCGCGCGTCCGTGGGGGCTGATCGGGCGCTGACGCTGTTATCGGAAGTCAACAATCGGGGGAATCATGGAGAGAGTTCTGCGCTCGTGGCAGGCGGCTGCCCTGGTGCTGGCCGCCTTGCTCGTGCAGGGTTGTTCCGCGACCACGCAATTCGTCGCGAAGAGTCCCGGCACCACGCTGGAGGTGGGCGGCAGCGGTCGCGTCGTGCTGCCGCAAAGCAGGAAGATGTCGTCCAAGTCGACGGGCCAGTACGAGTTCCGTGCCGTGTCCGCCGATGGCAAGGAGATGTACGGGATCCTGCCGATGCGGGTCAGCGGCGGAAAGATGGCGACCAGCATCCTGCTGTTCGCGCCGGCGCTTTTCATCGGCGGTTTCCGCGACGTGTTCCATTTCTACGAGTTCGACCCCGACAACGGCACGATTGGCTACAAGTCGCGCGAAGGCGACGAGTGGCGTTTCTACAGGCCGACGGCGGCGGAGAGCGACCGCTCGCGGGAGTACTTCCGGACGAAGGGTGCGGAATCGCAGCCAGCCTCCGGTGCCACGAACTGATACCGCCCGTACCAGGGTCGCGATGGAACGGGGCGGGCAGTGCCTGCCCCTACGGATTGCCTGAGTCGCGGCGCAGCAGGAAATACAGTGGCAAACCGGCGACGGTGAGCAGCAGCGCCAGCCAGAACGGTTCGCTGCCCAGGCCGATGAAGGCAAACACCGAATAGGCCGCGCCGAGCGCGGCCAGCAGCGCGCCGGATACTTTCCAGCGCCGTGCCAGCACCAGCAACGCCAGCGAGCAGCACAGGTACAGCGGCAGCGCGGCGGCGGTGACGACCTTGGTCAGGAAAGTAAAGCCCTCGACCAGCGAGCGGCTGTAGCTCATCAGCACCATCGCACTGGCCAGCCCGCCGGTCGTCCATAACGCGGCCGAGGCAACGCCACGCGCATTGGCGCGCGCCAGCCATGCCGGCAGCGCGCGCTGCACGGCCATGCTGCGGGTGACTTCGCCGGCCAGCAGGGTCCAGCCGTTCAGTGCGCCGAGCCCGCTGACCACCACGAACAGCGCCAGCGTGCGGCTCGCCGCGTGGCCGGTGTGGCGGTCCATCAGCGCGCTGAGCGGCGCGCTCGACTTCGCCAGTTCGTCCTGCGGCAACAGCAGCATCGCCGTCGCGGAGATCGCGATGCAGATCGCGGCGACCAGTGCGGTGCCGGCGACGGTCGCGCGCGGGATGGTGCGTTCGGGGTCGCGTACCTGCGCGGCGGGCATCGCCGCCGATTCGAGGCCGAGCATCGCGAACAGCGCGATCGTCGAGGCGGCCAGGGTGCCGCCGAAATCGAGCGGTCCCGCCGGCACGTAGATCGCTTGCCGCGAATCCGGCTGCAGCAGCACCCATGCGCCCAGCCCGATCACCGCGAGCAGCGGCAGCAGTTTCAGGATCGTGGTGGCCACCTGCACGTCGCCGCCCGCGCGCACGCCGGACAGGTTGATCGCGACGAACAGCCACACCAGGCCGAGCGCGAGCAGCGACGGCGGGACGCCCGCCAGCGCCGGCAACGCGGCCTGCAGGTAGCCGACCACGCCGGTGGCGAGCGCGGCGTTGGTGATCCAGATCGATACCCAGTACGACCACAGCGCGACGAAGGCGGGGAAATCGCCGAGGGATTCGCGGATGTAGGCGTAGGGGCCGTCGGCCAGCGGCATCCGCTTCGCCAGCCGCGCGATCACCCACGCCAGCACCAGGCACCCCGCCGCGGTGACGACCCAGCCGAGCAAGGCGTTCCAGCCGTACGGCGCCAGCGAGGCCGGCAGCACGAAGATGCCGATGCCGATGGTGTTGCCCACCACCAGCGCGGTGCAGATCCAGAAGCCGATCTTTCGTTCGGCCTGGTTGTGGGGGTCGCCCATCCGCGTCTCCGTCGTGGCGGGCATGGTCGCACGAAGCCCGCCGGAGATGCAGGGCCGGGGCTATTGCTTCGGATAGGTGATCAGCAGCACCAGGTCCTCGTCGCCGCGCTGCTGGATGCCGTGGATGCTGCCGGGGCGGGTCAGCATGGCGTCGCCGGCGGCGACTTCGTAGGACTTCCCGTCCAGCAGGTACAGGCCCCTGCCGCTGACCACGTAATAGACCTCGTCGTGGTCGTGCGGGTGCGGGCCGATGCCCGCGCCCTTGTGCAGCACGCGCTTGCGGAAGAAGAAGCCCAGGCCGGGCGCGTCGGCGAAGAACGGATACGCGGTGGTCGCGCCGGCGCCGCCGTGCGGGCCGGGTTGCCGCATCGCGATGTCGGCTCCATGCGCGACCAGCGACGGGTTCGGCTGCGCGGCGCGGTCCGCCAGCGAGGTCGGCCGCGCGCCGCAATCGGTGTCGCGCACCACGTGCTCCGCCAGTCCCGCGTCGAGCCGCTTCCAGCCGCGCACGACCATGCACGCGACCGCGTAGGCGCCATGGTCGCGCAGGTGGGTATCGTCGGCCTGCCCCAGTTCCGGCACGTGCATGTAGAACGCCTTCGACGGCTCGTCGCCGAGCGCGCGCAGCCAGTCCATGCTCATCGCATCGAGGTCGATCAGCCCGACGCGCTCGCGGGCCGCGAGGTCGCGCACCGCCTGCGCGTACGCGCCATGCGTGTCGAGCAGCTGGTCGATCTTGCTGCCGCGCTCGAACTTGCGCCGCGCCAGCGGCGTGACCAGGATCGGCGTCGCGCCCCTGGCGCGCGCCAGCGCGACGTAGCGCATCAGCCATTGCGGGAAGGCCTGCGCCGGTTCGTCGTAGCGCGACGGGTCTTCCCGTTTCTCGTCGTTGTGGCCGAACTGGACCAGCAGCACGTCGCCGCGGCGCAGCGCTTCCTCCACCGGCGCCAGCCAGCCTTCCTCGATGAAGCTGCGCGAACTGCGCCCGCTCTGCGCGTGGTTGCGCACTTCCCAGGCCCGCGGGTCGAGGTACGACTGCAGGCGCATGCCCCAGCCTTCGCGTGGGGCGCGCTCGGGGCCGTACTGGCTGGCGGTGGAATCGCCGACGATGAAGACCCGGTGCGGCGATGCGGCGTTGGCGGCGGCCGCCAGTATCAGGAGGGCAATGGCAGGGAGGATCTTTGCGGCCACGACGATCTCCGGAAATTGCCGCAGGCCTTTTCCTCGCGGGGGCGTGGCCGCGGCGTGAACGGTCAGCGCGCCAGCCAGCCGCCGTCGACGGGAATGATCGCGCCGTTGACGTAGTCCGACGCGCGCGAGGCGAGGAACACCGCCGCGCCGCCGAGGTCGGCCGGGATGCCCCAGCGCCCCGCGGGGATGCGGTCGAGGATCGCCTTGCTGCGTTCCTCGTCGGCGCGCAGCTGCGCGGTGTTGTCGGTGGCCATGTAGCCGGGCGCGATCGCGTTGATGTTGATGCCCTTGCTGGCCCATTCGTTGGCCAGCAGGCGGGTGATGCCGGCGATGCCGCTCTTGCTGGCGGTGTACGAAGGCACGCGGATGCCGCCCTGGAACGACAGCATCGAGGCGATGTTGACGATCTTGCCGCCGCCGTTGGCGATGAAATGCCGGCCTGCGGCCTGGGCCATGAAGAACGCGGACTTGATGTTGACGTTCATGACGTCGTCCCAGTCCTTCTCGCTGAAATCCACCGCGTCGGCGCGGCGGATCAGGCCGGCGTTGTTGACCAGGATGTCGAGGCGGCCGAGGCCGGCCACGGTTTCCTCGACGATGCGCCCGACCGGTTCGATCGTGATCAGGTTGGCCTGGATGTTGACGAAGCGGCGGCCCAGCGCGCGCACCTTCTCGCCGGTCTCGTCGGCCGGCACGATGCCGGCGCCGGCGATGTCGGCGCCGGCTTCGGCCAGCGCCAGCGCGATGCCCTGGCCGAGGCCGGTGTTGGCGCCGGTGACCAGCGCGACCTTGCCTTCCAGACTGAACGGGTTGCTTGCCATCTTCGATTCCCTCGGTTCGTGGGTGCGGTGGGCGTTTCGGTCACTTCAGCTGGCAGATGTCCAGCACGTGCATGTCGGTGTAGTCGAGGTTCTCGCCGCCCATCGCCCAGATGAAGCAGTAGTTGCTGGTGCCCGAGCCCATGTGGATCGACCACGGCGGCGACACCACCGCCTCGTCGTTGGCGACGACGATGTGGCGCTGCGCGTCCGGCTCGCCCATGAAGTGGTAGACGCGGTCGTTGTCGCCGAGGTCGAAGTAGAAGTAGACCTCGCTGCGGCGGTCGTGCAGGTGCGGCGGCATGGTGTTCCAGACGCTGCCCGGCTTGAGGATGGTCAGGCCGAGCAGCAGCTGGCACGACTTCACCGTGGCCGGGACGATGTACTGGTAGATGGTGCGTTCGTTGCTGGTCTCCAGCGCGCCGCGCTCCAGCGGCACCGCGTCCTTGATCGAGATCTGCTTCGCCTCGTGGCGCGCGTGCGCCGGGGTCGAGGCGAGGTAGTACTTCGCCGGGTTCGCCGCGTCGTCGGAGGCGAAGCTCACTTCGCTGCCCATCGGCACGTACAGGCCGTCCTTCGGCGCCAGCTTGAACGCGGTGCCGTCGACGCTGACGGTGCCGCTGCCGGCGCCGACGTTGACCACGCCCAGTTCGCGGCGCTCGAGGAAGGGCTTGCCGGCGGCCGAGGCGGGCTCGGCCTGTTTCGGCAGTTCGACCGGTCCGTTCACCGGCGCGGCGCCGCCGATCACGAAGCGCTCGTTGTGCGAATAGTTCAGCTGCACCGAGTCGGCGACGAACAGGTCCGGGACCAGGTAGCGGTCGCGCAGCTGGTCGTTGCTGGCCCCGGCCATCATGTCGGGATGGGTGGCGTGGTAGGTCTTGCGGAACATGGACTTTCTCCGGGGGGAGCTGCGGTTGCGTGGATTCTAGCGGGTCATGGTAACCGGTGTCATTGCGCGATGCGGAAACGGCCGCGCATCGCGCAGGGGCGCGGCGGCGCGGTTATTCCGGTGGCTGGCAGGAATCGCGGATGACCAGGTGCGGGCGCACGCTGGCGGTCTGCGCCGGCGCGTCCTCGGGCCGGGTCAGCATGGCCGCGGCGAGGCGGCCGGTGTCGCGGGTGTCGCGGCGCACCGAGGTCAGCGGCGGCCACAGCCGCGAGGCCAGCGGGCTGTCGTCGTAGCCGACCACCGACAACTCGCGCGGGATGCTGATCCCCGCGCGCAGCGCGACGCGGTACACGCCGGCGGCCATCTCGTCGTTCTCGCAGAAGATCGCGCTGGGCCGCGGCTTCGCCGACAGCAGCTTCTCGGCCGCGGCGACGCCGGATTCGAAGGTGTAGCCGGCCTCGACCACGCGCTGCTTTGGCAGGTCGATGCCGCGCTTGCGCAGGCCTTCGACCAGGCCGTTGGTGCGCTCCACCGCGGAACGGTAGCCGCGCGGGCCGGCGATCACCGCGATGTCGCGGTGGCCGAGCGAGGTCAGGTAGTTGGCGACTTCCGCCGCGCCGTCGTGGTCGTGGGTGACCAGCATGCGCTCGGGCCGGTCCATCGAAACCGCGGCGATGCGCACGTAGCGGCAGCCGATCTCGCCGAGCATCTCGGCCAGCGCGGGATCCTCGGACACGCGCGGCACCAGCATCACCCCGTACAGTTTCTGCTGCTGCACGAAGCGGCGCACGCCGTCGATGTAGGCGGGGTCGCGGCTGTCGCAGGGGTGCACCACCAGCTCGAAGCCGGAGCCGCGCAGGTGGTCGAGCGCGCCGTACTGCATGTCGACGATGAACTGCGCGGTCGGGTTGTCGTAGACCATGCCGATCAGGAACGACTTGCGGAACGCCAGCGCGCGCGCCATCGGGTCGGGCGCGTAGCCGACCTCGCGCATCAGCGCCTCGACCCGCTCGCGGGTGTCCTTCCGTACCAGCGGCGAGTTGTTGATGATCCGCGAGACGGTCTTCTTCGACACCCCGGACAGGCGCGCGATGTCGTTGATCGTGGCGGCCTTGCCGGAAGCGGCGGTGGCGGGCGTCGTGGTCTTCTTGCGTCCTGGCATGGTCGTCGCGCCGTGGGTATGGGGGGGATTCTAGAGCCTGCGGCCTACCGGGGGACAACCCGCCCCGCCCGTCCTACGACTTCAGCAGCGCCGGCAGCCACAGCGACAGCTGCGGGAAGAACGCCACGACCAGCAGCACGGCCAGGCCGGCCAGCCAGAACGGCCAGATCGTGCGCAAGGCCTGGCCCATGCCGATCTTGCCGATCGCGGCGCCGATGAACAGCACGCTGCCCACCGGCGGCGTGACCAGGCCGAGGCCGCCGGCCAGCACCAGCACCAGGCCGAAGTGGATCGGGTCGATACCGTAGGCCTTCGCCACCGGCAGGAAGATCGGCGTGCAGATCAGGATCAGCGGCGCCAGGTCCATGAAGGTGCCCAGCAGCAGCAGCGAGACCACGATCAGCAGCAGCACGGCGGCCTTGTCGTCGGCGACCGACTGCAGCGCCTGCACCGTCGCCGCCGGCACCTGAAGGTAGGCCAGCAGCCAGCCGAACGCCGCCGCCGCCGCGATCACGAACAGGATCGCGCCGGAGGTGCGCGCGGCGTGGGTTACCGCGGCGATGAATTCGGCGCCGCGCAGTTGCCGGTACAGCAGGCCGGTGACGGCGAGCGCGTAGACCACGGCGATCGCCGCGCTTTCCACCGCGGTGAAGATGCCGGCGCGGATGCCGACGAAGATCAGCGCGACCAGGCCCAGGCCGGGCAGCGCCGACACCAGGCGCAACAGCAGCGCGCGCATGCCGGGAAAGGGTTCGACGCCATAGCCGCGGCGGCGCGCGACCAGGTAGCCGGTGAGCATCAGCACCACGGTCATCAGCAGCGCCGGCACGATGCCGGCGGCGAACAGGTCGGCGATCGACAGGCCGCCGCCGGCCGCGGCCGAGTACAGGATCAGGTTGTGCGAGGGCGGCACCAGCAGGGCGACCAGCGCCGCGGTGATGCTGACGTTGACGGCGAAGTCGCGGTCGTAGCCGCGCTTGACCATCTGCGGGATCATCGTGCCGCCGACCGCGGACACGTCGGCGATGGCCGAACCCGACACGCCGCCGAAGAACAGCGACGACAGGATGCTGACCTGGCCGAGGCCGCCGCGCAGGCGGCCGACCAGCGACGCGGCGAGCGCGATCAGGCGTTCGGAGATGCCGCCGCGCAGCATCAGTTCGCCGGCGAACACGAACAGCGGAATCGCGATCAGCGAAGCCGAGCCGGTGCCGGCCGCGAGCTGCTGCACCAGCACCACCGGCGGCAGGTCGAGGTAGAACAGCGTGGCCAGCGCCGCCGCGGCCAGCGCGAACGCGACCGGCACGCCGATCGCCAACAGGACCGCGAAGACGAGGAACAGGATCGCGATGCCCATGTCAGTGCGCGCCCCCGTCGCCGCGGAATTCGCCCGCCAGCTGCACGGCGGCGAACAGCGCCATCAGCGCGCCGCCGACCGCCATCGGCAGGTAGTTCGCGCTCTGCGGCAGCGCCGCGCCGGCGGCGCGGATGCCGAGGCCGTCGGCGAACAGCACCGTGCCCCACCAGGCGAGCACCGCGCCGATCAGCACCACGGCCAGCTGCGCCAGCAGGTGCATCGCGTGGCGCAGGCCGGGCGACAGCGCTTCGGCGAGCAGCGCGAAGCTGAAGTGGCGGCGCTCGTGCACGCCCGCGGCGGCGCCCAGGCTCATCGTCGTGCTCAGCAGCAGCACGGTGACCGGCTCGGTCCAGCTCGGCGAATCGTTGAGCACGTAGCGCGCGATCACCTGCCAGCCCTGCACCAGCACCAGGCCGAGCAGCGCGGCCGCGGCGAGGCCGACGACGATGCGGGAAAGCCGGTCCATCGCGCCTTGCAGCGACGAAGCCGGGGCCGTGGGCGTGGTGGCGTCCGACATGGGGTTCCTCAGGCCAGTTCGCGGATGCGCCGGTACAGCGCGTCGATGGCGGCATCGCGGCGGTATTCGTCCAGCAGCGGCCGCGCGGCCGCGCGGAACGCGGCGAGGTCGACGTCGTTGAATTCCACGCCGTGCTCCCGCACCGCCTGCAGCGCCTTGCTTTCCGATTCGTCCCACAGCCCGCGCATCACCTTGACCGACTCGCGCGCGGTTTCCACCAGCAACCCGCGCTCGCGCGGCGAGAGCGCATCGAAGCTGCGCCGCGACACCAGCAGCACGTCCGGCGCGTAGGAATGCTCGCTGCGCGACCAGTAGTGCGCGGCCTCGAAGTGGCGGCTGGAATGGAAACTGCGGATGTTGTTCTCGGCGCCGTCGATCATGTGCGTCTCCATGCCGCTGAACACCTCGCCCAGCGACAGCGGGGTCGGGTTGGCGCCGAAGTCGCGCAGCATGCGGATGAAGATGTCCGAGACCGGCACGCGGATCTTCAGCCCGTGCAGGTCGTGCGGCTCCACGATCGGGCGCCGGGTGTTGTAGAAGCAGCGCGCGCCGGAGTCGTAGATCGCCAGGCCGACCAGGCCGCGTTGCTCGAAGCCGCGCAGCACCGCGTCGCCCACGCCTTCGTCCATCGCCCGGCGCATGTGCGCGACCGAGTCGAACGCGTACGGCAGGCACAGCGCCCGGGTCAGCGGGAAGGCGTTGTTCAGCGCGCCGGAATAGACCCGGGTGATGTCGATGGCGCCGAAGCGGGCCATGTCGATGGCCTCGGATTCGCGCCCCAGCTGGCCGGAGTGGTACAGCCTGATGCCCAGCGCGCCGCCGGTTTCGCGCTGCAGCGTCTCGCCGATCCAGCGCACCGCGGCGACGGTCGGGTAGTCGCTGACGTGCACGTCGGTGGCGGTCAGCACGCGCGCGCCGCCGGCCTGCGCCGCGCCGCGCGCGCACGCCGCCAGCGCGGTCGTTGCGGCGGCGCCGACCGCGGCGCCGAGGAAGTGCCTGCGAGTGATCATCGCGCCCTCCCGCGCGTTCCTTTCCGTCGCCGCGTCAGGGCGCGGCGGCCGCGGTGCAGGAAATTTCGCCATGGCCGTCGAAGCGGACGGTCGCGGTCTGCCCGACCGCGATGTCGTGGATGCCGGTGGCGTTGCCGGTGGCGACCAGGTCGCCGGCCTTCAGCGGGCGCCCGCGCCGGGCCGAACGCGCCAGCGCGAACGCGAACGCCGCGCGCAGCCCGCCGGGCAGGGTGGTGGCGCCGCCACTGCCGACTTCGACGCCGTCGATGAAGGTCCGGCAGGTCAGCGCGGTTTCCGGGATCGCCTGCCAGCCCGGGATCTCGCTGCCGAGGACCAGGCCGTTGTGGTTGCCGAAATCCGAGACCACCACGCACGGCCCCAGCCGGTTGATCGTGGCCAGCGGGCTGCTGGCGATCTCGATGCCGGTGAACAGCGTGGACGGGAAGGCGCCGGCCTCGTCGCCGTTCCAGTCGAGCTTGTCGGCCGGCGCGTCGGCGTCGAGGCGCAGCACGTATTCGGCCTCGACCGCGCCGAAGCCGCCGACGTAGACCGGGAATTCGAGCCCGGGCGCGGCCGGCCACAGCGCCTTGGCGAACACCGGGCCGAGCAGGCGCTCGTCGCCGGACGCGTCGCGGCGTTCCGGCGCGATGTAGCCGACCTTCCAGCCGACCACCGCGTCCGGCCACTGCGCGATGGCGATGTCCTGCACCGCGTACGCGGAAACCAGGTCCGGCGGGATCGCACCGGGGAAATCCGGCAGCGCTTCGCCGCGCAGGCGCGCCTGCACGAAGCGCTCGGCGATGGCGTGCCGTTCCTTTGCGGTCTGTGCTGCCTGCGCAGCGCCGTCGCGGATGCTCAAACGGTTTCTCCCGGTTCTTTTTGCTGCGGCGCCGATGGACACCGGCGTGGCGATCTGTATATGGTAAACCGGTGTCATTGGCAATACGCGCCGCCGCAAAAAACCCGCCGGCACGGCCTCCACCGTCGAAAATCCGCTCCTGGGAGGGAGACGCATGCGAATCACCCGTTCGATCCGCGGCCTTGGCCGCCTGCTGTCCGCATTCGCCGCCGCCGGCCTGCTGCTGGCGGTCCCGCTCCGGCCCGCGGCGGCGCAGGACGCGCAGGCGCTGGCCTTCCCCGGCGCGCAGGGCTGGGCCGCGCATACGCCGGGCGGCCGTGGCGGACGGATCATCCGCGTCACCACGCTGGCGGCCGACGGCCCCGGCTCGTTCGCCGAGGCGGTCAACGCCCGGGGGCCGCGCACCGTCGTGTTCGAGGTCGGCGGCGTGATCGACCTCGGCCTGAAGACGATCACCATCAGGGAACCGTTCCTGACCATCGCCGGACAGACCGCGCCGCACCCGGGGGTGACCCTGATCCGCGGCGGCATCGACATCGCCACCCACGACGTGATCGTGCGCCACGTCCGCGTCCGCCCCGGCGACGGCGGCCTGGGCCGCTTCGCCGGCCACGATTTCGACGCCATCTCGACCGTGCGCGCGCACGACGTGATCGTCGACCACTGTTCGCTGACCTGGGGCACCGACGAAGGCCTGTCCGCCTCGGGCACGCGCTTCGCCGAAGGGCCGAACACGGCGGAGAATTTCCGCAACGGCACGTCGCGCCGCATCACCTTCAGCAACAACCTGGTCGCCGAGGGCCTGGCCTACGCCAACCACGCCAAGGGCGAGCACTCGAAGGGCTCGCTGATCCACGACCACGTGCAGGACGTGCTGATCGTCGGCAACCTGTACGCGCACAACTACGAGCGCAATCCGCTGTTCAAGGGCGGCGTGCGCGGCCAGGTCGTCAACAACCTGATCTACGACCCCGGCGCGCGGGCGATGCACTACAACCTGATCGCGGAGGAGTGGATCGGCCACGACTACGAGAAGGGCGAGATGGTCATCCGCGGCAACGTGCTGCGCGCCGGCAAGGACACCCGCAAGCTCGCCCTGCTGATGGTCGGCGGTTCCGGCGACCTCGACGTGTTCATGCAGGACAACCTCGCCGTGGACCTGCTGGGCGAGCAGACCATCCCGATGATCGGCCGCTACACCACCGCGCCGATCAAGGTCACCGAGTTGAAGCAGGCGCCAACGCTGCCGTTCGGGGTGAAGCTGCTGTCGTCGGCGCGGGTGCAGGACGCGGTGGTCGCCGAGGCCGGCGCCACGCCGTGGGACCGCGACCCGGTCGATCGCCGCATCGTCGCCGACGTGATCGAGGGTCGCGGTGAGATCATCGACAGCCAGGACGAAGTCGGCGGCTATCCGAAGTACGAGCCGACCCGCAAGGCCTTCGTCGAGGCCGAATGGAACCTCGAGACGATGGAGCCGAAGTCGGGCGTGTATCCGCGCGGCGAGCCGCTGCGCTGATGGACGCCATGCGCCGCCGCTTGCTGAAGGGCGGCAGCGTCGCGCTCGGCGCCGCCATGCTGGCCCCGGGCGCGCATGCGGCCAGCGGCGAGGCCGCGTCGTTCGCACGCACGCGCAGCGGCCGCATCGCCGGCGCGCGCCACGACGGCGTGCATGTGTTCAAGGGCATCCGCTACGGCGCCGACACCGCGCCGCGACGTTTCCGCCCCGCGCTGCGCGAGGCAGCGTGGCGCGGCGTGCGCGAGGCGCTGGAATACGGCGCGGCCGCGCCGCAGAACGGCGAAGACCGGCCCGGCAGCGAGGATTGCCTGTTCCTCAACGTGTGGGCGCCGGGCCTGCGCGACGGCGGCAGGCGCCCGGTCCTCGTCTACATCCACGGCGGCGGCTACAACAACGGCTCCGGCAGCGCGCCGCTGTACGACGGCACGCGCCTGTGCCGGCGCGGCGATGTCGTCGTCGTCACGCTGAACCACCGGCTCAACGCGTTCGGCTACCTGTACCTGGGCGAATTGCCCGGTGGTGGCGCATTCGCCGATTCGGGCAACGTCGGCCAGCTCGACCTGGTCGACGCGCTGCAATGGGTGCGTGAACACGCCGCGGAGTTCGGCGGCGATGCCGGCAACGTCACCGTGTTCGGCCAGTCCGGCGGCGGCGCCAAGATCGCCACGCTGATGGCGATGCCGGCGGCACGCGGCCTGTTCCATCGCGCCTGGACGATGAGCGGGCAGCAGGTCACCGCGGCCGGGCCGCGTGCGGCGACGCAGCGCGCGCGGCTGCTGCTCGACGAACTCGGCGTCGGCGACGACCTCGCGGAACTGGCGGCGTTGCCGGTGCAGCGGATCCTCGAGGCGATCCGCATCCGCGATCCGTCCCGGGTCGAGGACACTTCGCTCTACTTCGGCCCGGTGATGGATTCGCGCAGCCTGCCGCGGCATCCGTTCCACCCCGACGCGCCGCCGCAGTCGGCGTCGGTCCCGATGGTGATCGGCAACACCCGCGACGAAACCCGCGCCTTCCTCGGCAAGGACGCGGCCAATTTCGCGCTCACCTGGGAGACGCTGCCGGCGAAGCTGCGCGAGCAGCAGTATTCCGACCTGTCGCCAGGCGTCGTCGTCGCCGAATACCGCCGGTTGTACCCGGATTACACGCCATCGGAAGTGTTCTTCGCCGCGACCACCGCCGGGCGCTCGTGGCGCGGCGCGATCCTCGAATGCGAGGCGCGGGCAAGGCAGGGCGACAACACCTGGGCCTACCAGCTGGACTGGCCTTCGCCGCTCGAAGGCGGCAGGCTGCGCGCGCTGCACACGCTGGACATCGCGCTGGTGTTCGACAACATCGCGCAACCCGGCTCGCTGGCCGGGAACTCGCCTCGAGCGCAGCGCATCGCCGATCGCATGAGCGCATCGCTGCTGGCCTTCGCCCGCACCGGCGATCCGAACCACCCCGGCATCCCGCAGTGGACGCCGTACTCGCTCGGGAACCGCGAGACGATGGTCTTCGACGACGCAACCCGCCTGGAGGACGATCCGCGCGGCGGCGAGCGCCGCCTGTACGAGCGCGTGCCGTTCGTGCAGCGCGGGACGTTCTAGCGTCCCGCGCCGCAGCCGGCTTACTTGAACGGCCCGGCGCCCCGGATCACCGACACCGGGACGTCTTTCGTCGGCTCGATCGGGCCGTGCAGGGTCGGTGCCCAGTCCACGTCGTCGACCAGCGCGTCGCCGTTGGCCGCGTTGAACGCCGCGACCGGATCCACCGCGCTGTTCGGCGAGACGCCGTCGAGCAGGGTGCCCTCGACGTGGATGCGGCTGCCGTTGAAGCGGTCGATGAAGAACTCCGGCGGCACCAGCCCGTCGACGCGGAAGTGGTTGTTTCGGGCGACGATCTGCGACTCGACGCCGACGCCCCAGCTGTAGCCGTAGCCGGCGGCGGCTTCCGGGCCGGTCACCTTGTAGTGGTTGTTGTACACGTGCACGCGGCCGTAGCGCACCCGCGGCGCGCGCTGGCCGAGGTCCTCGAACAGGTTGTGGTGCAGGGTGATGCGCAGCTTGTCGCGGTCGGCGCTGGCGCTGTCGGACGATCCGACCAGCATGGTCTTGTCGTGGTGCTCGAAGCGGTTCCACGAGATCGTCACCAGGTCCGAGGCGTTGGTGACGTCGAGCAGTCCGTCGTGCACCTGGTAGTGGCGGCCGAAAAGCGTCGGCAGGGTCCCGTCGGCGGTGGCGACGTCGGCGAAGCGGTTGTGGTCGATCCACACGTGGGTGGCGTTGCGCACCGAGATCGCGTCGTACTGCGAATTCCAGTTGCCCAGCGCGCCGTCGGTCGGATCCCACTGCGGGAAGCAGTCGAAGGTGTCCTCGAAATTCAGGTTGCGCACGATCACGTTCATCGGCGTGTTGCCGCTGGTGCTGCTCGGGCGGATGTCGAACCAGGCGCCGCGCACGGTCGCGCCGCGGCCGACCCCGACGATGGTGGTGTTGGCGGGAATGCGGATGCGCACCCGCGACTGTTGCGCGCTGGCCGACGCGGCGCGCGCGCGTTCCTGCGGGCCGCTCGGATCGGCGCGGCCCCAGGTGGCCGGGTCGTAGGCGGCGAGGTAGGCGTCGAGTGAGTAGATCTCGCCGGTCTGCGGGTCGGGTCGCGCGTAGTCGGCGCAGGCCAGCGGATGGCCGTCGGCGTCGACGTTGGCGTCGATCACGCCCTCGATCTCGATGATCTTCGGCGTGGCGTCGGGGAAGGCGAGCGCGGCGACCAGCCCGTTGCGGTCGCGGACGCGATGCACGCGGTCGGCGGTGGCGGCGGAACCGCCGGTGGTGCCGTCCGGCAGCGCGGTCGTGGGCAACGAAGCCCAGCCGTCGTTGGCGGGCAGGGTTTCGCGGCCCAGGTCGGCGGCGGCGGCGGCCAGCGGCAGCGCGCAGGCGACGAGAACGGGAAGGGCGCGGTAATGCAGGCGTTGCATGGGATGCTCCTTCTGGTAGGGCGCGGCGCGAAGCCGGGCGGAAGGGTGGCCAGACAGATCGCAAACCGCGGCGCGGGGAAGGCTTGCCGCATCGGCCGCATCTGCGCGCGGCGCGGAGAAGATCGGGGAAAAAAGGGCCCGGGCGGACGCGCCGCCCGGGCCAGAGGGAAAAATCAGAACTTGAAGCGTGCGCCGAGCATGATCTGGCGGCCGGTGTGGGTGTACGAGATCGAATTGTCGCGGGCGGTGTCCATCCACATGTCCTTCCACTCGTCGGTCAGGTTCAGGCCTTCCAGCGACATTTCCCAGTGGTCGTTGATCTTGTACGACACCGATGCGTCGATCGTGGTGCTGTCGCTGGTCGCCTCGACGTCGCTGCCCTCGCGGCCCGGGATGGTGTCGACGTACTCGTCGCGATAGGCGGCGGAGACCCGCGCCGAGAACTTCTGGTCGTCGTAGTAGAGCGTGGCGTTCCACGCGTTCTTCGACAGGCCGACCATCGGGCCTTTCGCCGACGGCGCGCCGGACGAGCTCAGGTACTGGATGTCCGAATCGGCGTAGGTGTAGTTCAGTTGCACGCCGAAGTTCTTCCAGAGGCCGGGCAGGAACGAGAACGGCTGCTGGTAGTTGACCTCGTAGCCCTTGAGCTTGCCGCCGGGGGTGTTGAGCGGCTGGGTGAAGTCGAAGTTGTCGTTGACGGTGACGCCGGTGCCGGCCGGGATCAGCGAGGCGGGCAGTCCGGAGGTGTAGTACGGGCGGCTTTCGCGCGAGGTCTGGATGTAGCTGTCGATGTTCTTCTGGAACAGGCCCAGCGACAGCAGCGCGCCTTCGCTGAAGTACCACTCCAGGCCCAGGTCGAAGGTGTCGGCGCGGAACGGCTCCAGCTTCGGGTTGCCGGTGTTGACCGTGCGCGAACCGCCGCTGACCGAGACCGTGGCGCCCGGGGCGAGGAAGCCCAGGTTCGGCCGGGTCATCACCTTGGCCGCGGCGGCGCGCAGCAGCAGGTCCGGGGTCAGTTCGAAGGTCAGGTTCAGCGAGGGCAGGGTATCGGCGTAATCGTGGGTGACCACGGTGCGCACCGCGACGCCGCCCAGCGAGGACCAGCCGTCGCTGACCAGTTCGGTTTCCACCCGGCGCACGCCGAAGTTGCCGCGCACCGGCACGTTGCCCAGGTCGAAGTTGAAGTCGCCCTGCAGGTACAGGCCGTTGCTCTTCTCGTTGATCGTGCGGTTGTTGGCGATCAGGTTGGTCAGGTCGTTGCGGACCTCGTAGATGCCGCTGTTGCTGTAGATGTCGAGCAGGTCGTCGAACGCGCCGACGTCGGGCACCAGCGCGCTCGCGGCATCGATGCCGTAGAAGCTGAACTGGCGCAGCAGCGTGGCCAGCGTCGCGCTGTCCATCTCCGGTACGGCGGTCTCGGACACGCGCCGCCATTCCTTGCTGGTGTAGGTGTAATCCTTGTGGTGCGCGCCGAACTTCAGGGTCAGGTATTCGTCGACGTTCCAGGCGAAGTCGACCTGGCCGGCGTCGTATTCGTTGCGCACCCATTGCGGGCGCAGGCGGACCTCGGCCAGGGTCCAGCCGTTCGGGTCCAGCGGGTCCATGTTGCCGTAATTGAACACCGGCAGCCGGCTGTTGCCGCGGTAGTCCCACGAATAGCCATCGACGTCGAACTTGTCCATGATGATCGTGGTCTGCACCGGGTTGTCGTAGGTCGAGCGCACGTTGCCGACCAGCGCGCTCATCCTGAACGTGTCGCTGAACTCGTGGTCCATCGACAGGCCGAGCTGGGTGAATTCGGTGGTCTGTTCGTCGTAGCGGCCCTCGGAACGGATGTCGACGTTGTCGAACACGCCGTAGACCAGGTTGCCGTTGGCGTCGATTTCGCCGTCCAGCACCTGGGTCGCCTGCTTGCCGCTGGCGTTGGTGCGGCTGAACGACACCGCGTTGATGTTGTCCTGCACGCGGTTGGCGTCGAACTTGGCGTACAGCGCGTCCAGGTTGATGTTGGTGCGGTCGCTGGCCTTGAACTGCAGCGCGCCGGTCACGCCCAGGCGTTTCTGCTCGTGGGTGAACACGTTGTAGCGCGGGATGCGCGGATGGTAGACGTCCGGATCCAGCGCCGCCTGGAACGGCGAGCTCTGGTCGAAGAAGTTGGTCGTGCTGTTCTGCGCGGTCCACCAGCGCACCGAGTCCGAGCCTTCCTCGATGATCTTGCGGTCGGTGTAGGCCACCGACAGCAGCGCGCCGAACCTGCCGTCGGCGAAGGTATTGGCGATCAGCGCGGTGGCGCGCGGCTTGGTTTCCTCCAGCAGGTCGTTGTAGCTGGCCTGCGCGCCGGCGGCGAAGGTGAAGCCGTCGTAGTCGAACGGGCGCGCGGTGCGCAGGTCGACGGTGGCGCCGAGCGAGCCTTCCTCGATTTCCGCCGACGAGGTCTTGCGCACCAGCAACTGGCTGAACAGTTCCGAGGCGAAGGTGTTGAAGTCGAAGCTGCGGCCGCGGTTGACGCCGCCGGAGGTGTCGGTGCCGCCGCCGGTGGCCAGCGCCTCGATGCCGTTGATGCGCACGCGGGTGAACTGCGGGCCGAGGCCGCGCACCGAGATGTTGCGGCCCTCGCCGCCATCGCGGGTGATCGACACGCCGGGGATGCGCTGCAGCGATTCGGCCAGGTTCAGGTCGGGGAAGTCGGCGATGTCCTCGGCGACGATGGCATCGACGATGCCGGCCTCGCCGCGCTTGATGTCGATCGCCTTCTCCAGGCTGGCGCGATAGCCGGTGACGGTGATGGTGTCCAGCTCGGTCGCCTGCCCGGCGGCCGGTGCGGTCGTCTGGTCCTGCGCGGCCGCCTGTTCCTGCGCCTGGGCGTTGGCTTGCAGGGCCAGGCCGATGCACAGGGCGAGCGTGGTAACCGGTGTCTTCCTGCGGTTGTTGCGAGTGTGCATGTCTTCCCCTCCCAAGGGCGCATGGTTGCTCTGTGATGACGGATTTCTAGCGGTTTTCGTCGACTCGGATCACCGTTGCAAGGTTCCAGCAGGTAAAATGACACCGCTGGTCAAACGCAAAGCTAACAGAGTGTGCGCTGCAACAACAACTATCCTTGGACGATTATTTTCTTGTCCCGGGACAAGCTTGCGGCCCACGGATGCCGGGTCCGGATAGACGAATTCGAAGGGGAAGCAACGATGGCGGGACGGGTGGTCTGTTTCGGGGAACTGCTGCTGCGCCTGGGCGCGCCGGGCCGGCAGCTCTTGCTGCAGTCGCCGCAACTGGAAGTGCACGTCGGCGGCGCCGAGGCCAACGTCGCGGTGTCGCTGGCGAAGCTCGGCCACGACGCGGCGATGGTCGGCGCGGTCGCCGACAACGCGCTCGGCGAGGCGGCGCTGGGCGAATTGCGCCGCCATGGCGTCGACACGCGCGGCGTGCAGAAGGCCGGCGGGCGCATGGGCCTGTATTTCCTGACCCCCGGCGCGGGGCAGCGGCCGAGCGAAGTGCTGTACGACCGCGCCGCATCGGCCTTCGTCGTCGCCGGCGGCGGCGAACACGACTGGCCGGCGCTGCTGCGCGGTGCCGGCTGGCTGCACGTGTCCGGCGTGACCCCCGCGCTCGGGCGGAACACGGCGGACGCGACGCTCGCGGCGATGCGCGCGGCGCGGGCGGCCGGCGCGAAGGTCTCGTTCGACGGCAACTTCCGCCCGAAGCTGTGGCAGGCCTGGGCGGGCGATGCGGCCGGCATCCTGCGCGGCCTGTTCGCCGAAGCCGACCTCGCCTTCGCCAACGAACGCGACATCGAAATCGTGCTCGGGCGGCGTTTCGGGCAGGGCGATGCGAAGCAGCGCTTCCGCGCCGCGGCCGAAGCGGCTTTCGCCGCGTTCCCGAACCTCCGGCGCATGGCCGCGACCGTGCGCGGGCAGGTCAACGTCGACCACCACGTGTTGTCGGCGCTCGACGCTTCCCGCGATGGCGCCGGGCACGAGACGCCGCGCCACGAAGTCGGGCCGATCGTCGACCGCATCGGCACCGGCGACGCCTTCGCCGCCGGCGTGCTGCACGGCGTCCTCGCCGGCGTGGACGACGGCGCGGGCCTCGAATTCGGCCTCGCCGCGGCGTGCCTGAAGCATTCGGTGCCGGGCGATTTCAATCCGCTCGGCGAAGCCGACATCCGCGCCTACGCCGCCGGCGAAGGCTTCGGCGTGCGTCGCTGAGGTTCGCGGCATGGACACGATCGTCCTCGTCGCCGGTTCGGCCAACCTCGACTTCGTGGTGCGCGCGGCGCACGTGCCGGCACCGGGCGAAACCGTGCTCGGCCGCGACTTCGCCACCTTCCCCGGCGGCAAGGGCGCCAACCAGGCGGTGGCCTGCGCGAAGGCCGGCGGCGCCGGCACGCGGATGCTGCTGGCGCTGGGCGACGACGACTTCGCCAGGCCGCTGGAACGGTCGCTGCGCGAGGCCGGCGTGGAACTGCGCATCGTCCGCAGCGCGAAACCCACCGGCGCCGCCTTCATCTGCGTGGCCGACAGCGCCGAGAACGCGATCACCGTCGCGCCCGGCGCGAACGCCACGCTCGCCTCCGAACACCTGCCGTCGCTCGAGGGCGTCGGCTGGCTGTTGCTGCAACTCGAGACGCCGCTGGCGTCGGTCGCCGCCTACGCCATGCGCGCGCGCGCGGCCGGCGTGCGGGTCGCGCTCAACGCCGCGCCCGCGCGGGCGCTGCCCGACGAACTGCTCGATGCGCTCGACCTGCTGGTCGTCAACGAAGGCGAGCTCCTCGCGATCGCGGGCGGCGAGGACGGCATCCGCGAAAAACTCTCGCGCCTGCGCGTGCCCTCGGTCGTCGTCACCCTCGGTTCGCGGGGCTGCCTCGCGAAGCACGAAGGCGGTTTCCTCGAACAGCCGGCGTTTCCGGTCGATGCGGTCGACACCACCGCGGCCGGCGACACCTTCTGCGGCACGCTGGTCGCGGCGCTGAACCGCGCCGCATCGATGGCCGATGCCTTGCGCGAGGCAAGCGCCGCCGCCGCGCTGGCCTGCACCCGGCTCGGCGCGCAGGCCAGCATCCCCGCGCGCGATGAGGTCGAGGCTTTCCTGCGCGAGCGCGTCTGATTCAGTAGCCGCCGAAACTGCCGGCCGCGCCGGGGAACACCACCGGGCTTTCGCTGCCGTCCTTCGCCACCGCGGCGACGCCGAAGAACCAGTTGTCGATCACGACGTTCTCCAGCGTGTGGCTGTCGACGTCGCCGACATAGGCGGAATGCGTCCACTGCGGATCGGTGGTGAGGCGCCAGTAGACCTTGTAGCCGGCCAGGTTCGAGGCCTGCCTGCCGGTCGGGCGCTGCCAGCGCAACGTGGTGTCGGGGCCGACCGCGCCTTCGATCTTCACCTGCGCCGGCGGCGGCGGCGCCGAGGCCAGCGCGGCGAGCGCGACCGCGTTGAGCGCGGTCAGCCTGGCGGCGAAGGCGAAATCGACGCCGTCGATGGCGTCGCCGTAGACGCGGCGGCGCCCGTGCGCGTCCGTTTCGGTGCGCAGGTCCTGGTGCTGGCGGTCGTAGTGCTCGTGCGTTTCCATCACCCGCACCGCCGGGAAGCCGGCCTCGTTGAACGGGCGGTGGTGGCCGCCGCGGCCGAAGCGGTCGAGCCGGTAGACCTGCATCACTTCCAGGTTCGGCACGTATTCGCCCATCTTCGCGATGTAGCGGCCGAGGTTGCGCGACGGCGAATCCAGCTCGCCGCCGGTGAAGCGGCGCGCGTTCGCCTCCTCGGCGGTCTCGACCGCGCGCGTGCCTTCGGAGAACACCCGCGCGGTGCGGTTGTCGCAGATGCCGTCGATGCCGCAGCTGTTGCCGATCATGTCGTTGTTGAGCACGGCCTCGATGCGCCAGCCGTCCTTCTTCGCTTCGGCCGCGAGGATCTTGCCGCCGAACAGGCCCTGCTCCTCGCCGGACAGCGCGGCGTAGACGATGCTGCCGGGGAACCTGTACTTCGTCAGCACCCGCGCGGCCTCCAGCGTGCCGGCGATGCCCGAGGCGTTGTCGTTGGCGCCGGGCGAATCGGATGTCGCATTCATCACGTCGGACACGCGCGAGTCGATGTCGCCGCTCATGATGGCGTAACGGTTCGGATCGCTGGTGCCGCGTTGGATCGCGATCACGCTGACCACTTCGGTCGGCTCGGGGATGCGTTTCTCGCCGGAAACGATGCCGCTGGAGTAGCGCACTTCCAGGCAGCCGCCGCAGTCCTTCGAGATGCGCTGGAACTCGTCGAAGATCCAGCGTCGCGCGGCGCCGATGCCGCGGGTGTCCGATTTCGTGTCCGACAGCGTGTGCCGCGTTCCGAACGACACCAGCTTGCGGATGTCGGCCTCGATCCGCGAAGCCTGCGGCGCGGTGCCGATGGCCTGCAACCGGGGGTTGTAGGCCGGTGGCGGGGTTTGCGCCGCGGCAGCGGCAATGGGCAGGGCCAGGAGGGCGGGCAGGTAGCGGCGCATGGCGATCCACGGGGCGGGTCCGGACCCGCCGTATTGTGCCTAATGGGTCGTCTCCACGCCCGGGCCGATGTGGCGTTCGAGGAAGGCCTGCAGGCGCTGCAGGAAGGCGACATTGTTGGCGTCGGCGTAGAAGCCATGGCCTTCGCTGCTGAACACCAGCCATTCCGGCGTGTTGCCGGCCGCTTCCAGCGCCGTCTTCAATGCCTGTGCCTGCGACAGCGGGGTGCGCTTGTCGGCCCCGCCGTGGGCAAGGAACACCGGCACGTTGATTTGCGCAGCCAGGTTCACCGGCGAATTGGCGGCCCATTCCTTCGGATCGGTGCCGATCGTGCGCACGAAGTAATTGCGGCCGGCTTCGGTTTCGCTGGTGTCGCTCTTGGTGGCCTGGTTCTTGAGGTCGTACAGGCCGGACTGGCCCGCCGCGCACTTGAACAGGCCCGGCGCGCGCACCGCGGTCATCATGGCCGCGTAGGCGCCGAAGCTGGCGCCAAAGCTGCAGATGCGCGCCGGATCGGTGTAACCCTGCGCGATCGTCCAGCGTACGCCGTCGATCAGGTCGTCCTGTACGCGCGTGCCCCACACGCGGTAGCCGGATTCCTCGAACCGGCGGCCGCGGCCGCGCGTGCCGCGATAGTTCACCTGCAGCACCAGGTAGCCGCGACTGGCGAGAAACTGCGCATCGTTGTCGAAGCCCCAGTCGTCGCCCCGCACGTGCGGGCCGCCGTGCGGCAGCAGCACCATCGGCAGGTTCTTCGGTTCCTCCACGCCGGGCGGCAGGGTCAGCCATCCATCCAGTTCCACTCCATCGCTGGCCTTGAAGCGCAGGTAGCGGCGCTCGCCCATCTTCGCCGGATCGATGCTCTGGCGCGCCGCCAGGAGCAGGCTGATCTTCGACTGCTTGCGGTCGAACAGGTACCACGCGCCCGGGTCGCGATCGCTATAGGCGTAGAGCAGCGAGTAGTTGCCGTCGCTGCTGTGGTTGACGTAGGTCACGTAGTAGCCGGGGAACTTGAGGTTCAGCGCCTTGTGCAACTGTGCGTCGGCCGAGTTCGCGTCGAAATACACCGCGCGTGGGCGGCCATGGTTCACGGTGACGGCGAACGGGAGCTTCTGCGGATTCCACTCCAGATCGCCGATGCTGCCGAAGTCGTCCTTCGCCAGCTCGTTGCGGTTGCTGCCATCGGCATTGGCACGAACCAGCGCGACCGGGCCACGTTCCGCCGAGAATCCGGCGATCACCTGCCGATTGTCGGACATGAACGCGACGGGATAGAAGCTGCCGCCGACACTGGCGTGTTCGACCTTCTTCCAGTCCCCGTCCTGCGTGTCGGCCGCATACAGCAGGTAATTGTCGTCGTCGTCGACGCCGGTGGCATAGCGCGCCACGCCGTTGTTGTCGAAGATGAAATCGAGGTTCTTGACGCCGATGTCTGCGATCATCCTGCCGGTGGTTTTCACCGCATCCACGTCGTACAGCTTCGAACTGCGCGTTCCCTGCGACAACTGGCGCATGTAGAAATGGCCGTTGGGCTGCGGCGGGAAGCCCGCAATGTAGCCAAAACCACGGCCGAGGCCGGGAATACGGGATTGCTGTTCGTAGCCGTAGATGTATTTCTGGTTCTCGCCGTCGAAATCGGTGGCGAGGATTTCGCCCATCGCCTGCGGCTCGTCCAGTGGGCCGAACTCGCGGCCCTTGGCGATGACCAGTCGCCGCTCGCTTACCCAGTACATCTGGACCGGCAACTCGAAGCGCGGCAGGCGCAGGACGGCGGTGCGCTTCATGTCCGCGGTCTGCAGGACCATGATCATGTGGCTGCCCTCGCCCATGTCCACCGATACGGCCAGATGCTGTCCATCCGGGGACAGGCGCGGCATGTGGAACTGATCGGCGGTGGCGAAGGCTTCGATCGGCACACGTTCGGCCGCCTGCACATGGAATGCGGACACGGCGAACATGGCCGCGGCCAGAACCCGCTTGCATGGGCTCATCGGATTCCCCCATCCGAAGACAATGATGAACGGAAATGTAACCGAACTGGCCGGGCGCAACTAGGCGACCGGGGTCACAAACCCGCTCAGCCTTCCAGCAGCGCCTTGTCGCGCACCGCACCCTTGTCGGCGCTGGTCGCGAGCAGCGCGTAGGCCTTCAGCGCGGTGCTGACCTTGCGCGGGCGCGGCTGCGCCGGCTTCCAGCCGCGCTGGTCCTGCGCGGCGCGGCGCGCGGCGAGTTCGTCGGCGGAGACCAGCAGGTCGATCGAACGGTTGGGAATGTCGATGCGGATGCGGTCGCCGTCGCGGACCAGCCCGATCGCGCCGCCGCTGGCCGCCTCCGGCGAGACATGGCCGATCGACAGCCCCGACGTGCCGCCGGAGAAACGGCCGTCGGTCAGCAGCGCGCATTGCTTGCCGAGCCCTTTCGACTTCAGGTACGACGTCGGGTACAGCATCTCCTGCATGCCGGGTCCGCCCTTCGGGCCCTCGTAGCGGATCACCACCACGTCGCCGGGCCGCACTTCGTCGCCGAGGATGCCGCGCACCGCCGCGTCCTGGCTCTCGTACACGCGCGCGGGGCCCTCGAACACGTGGATCGACTCGTCGACGCCCGCGGTCTTCACCACGCAGCCGTCGAGCGCGATGTTGCCGTGGAGCACCGCCAGCCCGCCTTCCTGCGAATACGCATGCGCCACGTCGCGGATGCAGCCCTCGCCACGGTCCAGGTCCAGCGTCGGCCAGCGCGTCGACTGGCTGAAGGCGACCTGCGTGGGAATGCCGGCCGGTCCGGCCTTGTAGAAGGCATGGACCGCTTCGTCGGTCGTCGTCGCCGCGTCCCACCTGGCGATGGCCTCGCCCATCGTCTTCGCGTGCACGGTCGGCACGTTCGTGTGCAACAAGCCGCCGCGCGCCAGTTCGCCGAGGATCGCGACCACGCCGCCGGCGCGGTGCACGTCCTCGACGTGGTACTTCGGCGTGTTCGGCGCGACCTTGCACAGCTGCGGCACGCGCTTCGACAGGCGGTCGATGTCGCGCATCGTGAACGGCACCCCCGCCTCCTGCGCCGCGGCCAGCAGGTGCAGGATCGTGTTGGTCGAGCCGCCCATCGCGATGTCCAGCGCCATCGCGTTCTCGAACGCCTCGAACGTCGCGATGCCGCGCGGCAGCGCGCTCGCGTCGCCGGCGCCGTACCAGCGGTGGCACAGTTCGACCGCGGTGCGACCGGCGCGCAGGAACAGCTGCTCGCGGTCGGCGTGCGTCGCGACCACGGTGCCGTTGCCCGGCAGCGACAGGCCCAGCGCCTCGGTCAGGCAGTTCATCGAGTTGGCGGTGAACATGCCGCTGCACGAACCGCAGGTCGGGCAGGCGCTGCGTTCGAATTCGGCGACCTTCTCGTCCGGGGCCTTGTCGTCGGCGGCGATCACCATCGCGTCGATCAGGTCGAGGTTGTGCTCGGCGAGCCTGGTCTTGCCGGCTTCCATCGGCCCGCCGGAAACGAACACGGTCGGGATGTTCAGCCGCAGCGCGGCCATCAGCATGCCGGGGGTGATCTTGTCGCAGTTGGAGATGCACACCAGCGCGTCGGCGCAGTGCGCGTTGACCATGTATTCCACCGAGTCGGCGATCAGCTCGCGGCTCGGCAGCGAATACAGCATGCCGTCGTGGCCCATCGCGATGCCGTCGTCGACGGCGATGGTGTCGAACTCGCGGGCGACGCCGCCGACGCGCTCGATTTCGCGCGCGACCAGCTGGCCCAGGTCCTTCAGGTGCACGTGGCCGGGCACGAACTGGGTGAACGAGTTGGCGATGGCGACGATGGGCTTGCCGAAGTCGCCATCCTTGAGGCCGGTGGCGCGCCACAGCGCGCGGGCGCCGGCCATGTTGCGGCCGTGGGTGGAAGTCTTCGAGCGGTATTCGGGCATCGGGCGAGGAATGCGCGGGCACGTGCCGCGCATTGCAGCTTGTCTGGAAAGGGCCGGAATTTTGCGGGGTTTTCTCGGTTTCAGTGGAAACCATTTCGCCGGCAACCGACGTTCGTCGCATTTCGTCGGAGCGCGCTTGACAACGCCGACGACGCGGGTTTAGTTTGCCCGAATGCTGCAACGCCACACGCCACTCGCGAACGTTCCGACCGCGGCCGAAGCCGCGTCGCTTGCGCTCGTACTCGTCCTTATTACCAAGCCCACAGGTGCGGGACGGACCGGCGCGTAACTGCAAAACACGCCAGATTCTCGAAACCCCGCACCGCAAGGCGCGGGGTTTTTTGTTTGAAGACTTCCCGACACCACTCACTCCCCGACCTCCCTCCGAAACTGGAACCTTCGCACCATGACCCAGCAGCAGAATCTTCCCAACATCAAGATCGCCATCGTCGGTTACGGCAGCCAGGGCCGCGCGCACGCGCTGAACCTGCGCGAATCCGGTTTCGACGTGACCGTGGGCCTGCGCCCGGGCGGCCCCACCGAGGCCAAGGCGCAGGCGGATGGTTTCGTGGTGAAGCCGCCGGCCGACGCGGTGAAGGACGCCGACCTGGTCGCGGTGCTGACCCCCGACATGGTGCAGAAGAAGCTGTACAACGAGGTGCTGGCGCCGAACATGAAGCAGGGTGCGTGCCTGCTGTTCGCGCATGGCCTGAACGTGCACTTCGGCATGATCGTGCCGCGCGACGACCTCGATGTCGTCCTCGTCGCGCCGAAGGGCCCGGGCGCGCTGGTCCGCCGCGAATACGAGATCGGCCGCGGCGTGCCGTGCATCTGGGCGGTGTACCAGGACCGCAGCGGCAAGGCCAGGGAGCTGGCGCTGGCCTACGCCGCCGGCCTCGGCGGCGCGCGCGCCAACCTGATCGAGACCACGTTCAAGGAGGAGACCGAGACCGACCTGTTCGGCGAGCAGGCGGTGCTGTGCGGCGGCGCCTCGTCGCTGGTGCAGGCCGGTTTCGAAACGCTGGTCGAGGCCGGCTACCAGCCGGAGATCGCCTACTACGAAGTGCTGCACGAGCTGAAGCTGATCGTCGACCTGTTCTACGAGGGCGGCATCACCCGCATGCTCGAGTTCGTTTCCGAGACCGCGCAGTACGGCGACTACGTCAGCGGCCCGCGCGTGATCGACGCCTCGGTGAAGGCGCGGATGAAGGACGTGCTGAAGGACATCCAGGACGGCACCTTCACCAAGAACTGGGTCGCCGAGTACGAAGCCGGCCTGCCGAACTACAAGAAGTTCAAGCAGGCCGACCTCGACCACCCGATCGAGCAGGTCGGCAAGCAGCTGCGCACGAAGATGGTGTGGCTGCAGGCCGGCGCTTCGCAACCCGACACGGACGAGCAACCTTCCGAGAAGCAGGCCGCCGCATGAACGCAACCGCCGCCACTGCCCCACGCAATGGCGCCCGCTGGATCGCCCATGCCCTCGAAGCCGAGGGCGTGGACACGCTGTTCGGTTATCCCGGCGGCACCATCATGCCGTTCTACGACGCGCTGGTGGATTCGAAACTCAAGCACATCCTCGTCCGCCACGAGCAGGGCGCGGCGCTGGCGGCGAACGGCTATGCGCGCGCCAGCGGCAAGGTCGGCGTCTGCGTCGCCACCTCGGGCCCCGGCGCGTCCAACCTGGTCACCGGCATCGCCGACGCGATGCTCGACTCGGTGCCGATGGTCTGCCTGACCGGGCAGGTGGCGACGCCGCTGATGGGCACCGACGCGTTCCAGGAACTGGACGTGTTCGGTCTGACGATGCCGATCGTCAAGCACAGCTTCCTGGTCAGGAAGGTCGACGACCTGCCGGAAGTGCTGCGCGAAGCCTTCCGCATCGCCCGCGAAGGCCGTCCCGGCCCGGTGCTGGTCGACCTGCCGAAGGACGTGCAGATGGCCGATGCCTCGCACCTGCCGGACCACGTCCCCGCCGCGGTCGAAGCGCCGCCGGCGCCCGACGCGGCGAGGCTGGCCGAGGCGCTGGCCGCGATCGCCGGCGCGGAGAAGCCGGTGGTCTACGGCGGCGGCGGCATCGCCCTGGCCGACGCGGTCGACGCGTTCCGCCAGTTCGTCGAGGCCACGCGCATCCCGACCGTGCTGACCCTGCGCGGGCTGGGCGCGCTGCCCGGCAACCATCCGCAGTTCCTCGGCATGCTCGGCATGCACGGCACGCGCGCGGCGAACATGGCGGTGCAGGAATGCGACCTGCTGGTCGTGGTCGGCGCGCGCTTCGACGACCGCGCCACCGGCAAGCTGGCCGAGTTCGCGCCGTTCGCGCGCGTCGTCCACCTCGACGCCGATGCGTACGAGATATCCAAGCTGCGCACCGCCGACATCGCGATCCCCGGGGACGTCGCCGCGGGCCTGCGGGCGCTGGGCGGCGCGCGCGCCACCTGCGACGACTGGCGGCAGACCTGCCAGCAGCGCCGCGAGCGCTTCGCCGCGCGCTACGACGCGCCGGGCGGCGACATCTACGCACCGGCGCTGCTGAAGCGGTTGAGCGAAGTCGCGCCGGACGACGCGATCATCGCCTGCGACGTCGGCCAGCACCAGATGTGGGTGGCGCAGCATTGCAAGTTCGACCATCCGCGCAACCACCTGACCAGCGGCGCGCTGGGCACGATGGGCTTCGGCCTGCCGGCGGCGATGGGCGCGCAGTTCGCCTGCCCGGAGCGCACGGTGGTCCTGGTCAGCGGCGACGGCAGCTTCATGATGAACGTGCAGGAGCTGGCGACGATCGCGCGCACGCGCATGCCGGTGAAGATCGTGCTGCTGGACAACAACGCGCTGGGCATGGTGCGGCAGTGGCAGGAGCTGTTCTTCGCCGAGCGCTACAGCGAGATCGACCTGTCCGACAACCCCGACTTCGCCGCGCTGGCGCAGGTGTTCGGCATCCCGGCCCGGCGCATCGAGCGGCGCAGCGAGGTCGACGACGCGCTGGCCGCGCTGCTGGCCCAGCCCGGCCCGGCGCTGCTGCACGTGGCGATCGACGTGAAGGCGAACGTGTGGCCGCTGGTGCCGCCGAACAGCGCCAACAGTTCGATGCTGGAATCCAACCCGGCCAAACCGAACCCGGAGCCCTCGAACCATGCGATACCGGCTTGACCTGGTGCTGAAGCCCGCCGAAGGCGCGCTGGTGCGCGTGATCGGCATGGCCGAGCGCCGCGGCTTCACCCCGTGCGAGATCAGCGGCCGGCCCGACGGCAGCGGCGGCCCGTGGCGGCTGCAGCTGGTCGTCGACGGCCAGCGCCCGGCGGAAACCCTGCGCCTGCAGATGCAGAAGATCTACGACTGCGAGTCGGTCGAGGTCACGCCGCTGGACGAAACCGCCACGCTGGAGGCGGTCGCGTGATCGCCGCCCGGACCGCCATCGGATCCGCTGTTCGGAGGCGTCTTCTTCCAGCTGGGACGTTCGCCTGTCGCCATGCCTGATTCCCGCGCCAGCTCCAGCGTCGAAGGCGACGTAGGCGTCGGCGTTGCCGACGTGCTGGCCGCGCAGGCGCGGCTGCGCCGCTACCTGCCGGTGACGCCGATGCACCGCGCCGAACGTTTCGGCACGATGCTGAAGTTGGAAAACCTGCAGCGCACCGGCTCGTACAAGGTGCGCGGCGCGTTGAACGCGTTGCTGGCCGCGCGCGAGCGCGGCGACCGCCGCCCGGTGATCTGCGCTTCGGCCGGCAACCACGCGCAGGGCGTGGCCTGGGCCGCGTACCGGCTCGGCGTGCCCGCGATCACGGTGATGCCGCACGGCGCGCCGCGGAACAAGGTCGCCGGCGTCGCCCATTGGGGCGCGGCGGTGCGCCAGCACGGCGACAGCTACGACGAGGCGTTCGCGTTCGCGAAGGAGCTGGCCGCGCAGAACGGCTACCGCTTCCTGTCCGCGTTCGACGACCCGGACGTGATCGCGGGGCAGGGCACCATCGGCATCGAAATCGCCCCGCATGCGCCGGACGTGGTGATCGTGCCGATCGGCGGCGGCGGGCTCGCTTCCGGCGTCGCGCTGGCGTTGAAGTCGCAGGGCGTGCGCGTGGTCGGCGCGCAGGTCGAGGGTGTCGACGCGATGGCGCGCGCGCTGAAGGGCGATGCCACGCCGATCCCGCCGGCGCCGACGCTGGCCGACGGGGTCAAGGTCAAGGTGCCGGGCTTCATCACCCGCCGGCTGTGCGCCTCGCTGCTCGACGACGTGGTCATCGTGCGCGAGGCCGAACTGCGCGAAACCCTGGTGCGGCTGGCGCTGGAGGAAAACCTGATCGCCGAAGGCGCCGGCGCGCTGGCGCTGGCCGCCGGCCGCCGCGTCGCCGGCAAGCGCAAGTGCGCGGTGGTTTCCGGCGGCAACATCGATGCCGGCGTGCTGGCGCAACTGTTGTCCGAGGTGCGCCCCGCCGCGCCGCGCAAGCCGCGCCGGCGCGCGCCGGAACCGGAGCCGGGCCGACTTACGCGCTCCGTCGCGAATCCGCCGGATGCCGCGACTTCCGCCACTCCCCCCATTACCCCCGCCGTGCGCGAAAATGAACGCCAAGCGCGCGCCGCTGCAGTAACCGAGGAACCCGTCTGGTGAATACGTCCACTTCCCCCAACAACGTCCGCATCTTCGACACCACGCTGCGCGACGGCGAGCAGTCGCCCGGCTGCAGCATGACCCCGCCGCAGAAGGTGGTGATGGCGCGCGCGCTAGCCGAGCTCGGCGTCGATGTCATCGAAACCGGCTTCCCGGCCAGTTCGCAGTCCGACCGCGAGGCGATGGCGCTGATCGCGCGCGAACTGCGCGACACCACGCTGGCGGTGCTGTCGCGCTGCCTCGAGGCCGACATCGACACCTCGCTGCGCGCGCTGGAGGGCGCGGCCAGGCCGCGCCTGCACGTGTTCCTGTCGACCAGCCCGCTGCACCGCGAGTACAAGCTGCGCATGAACAAGGCGCAGGTGCTGGACTCGGTGCACAAGCACGTCGCCTACGCGAGGCGCCACATCGACGACGTCGAGTTCTCCGCCGAGGACGCGACCCGCACCGAAATCGACTTCCTGGCGCAGGTGGTCGAGGCGGCGATCGCCGCTGGCGCCACCACGATCAATCTGCCCGACACGGTCGGCTTCACCACGCCGGAGGAAATCCGCGAGATGTTCCGCAAGCTGATCGCGGAAGTGCCGGGCGCCGGGAACGTGGTGTTCAGCGCGCACTGCCACAACGACTTGGGCCTGGCCGTGGCCAATTCGCTGGCCGCGATCGAGGGCGGCGCGCGCCAGGTCGAGGGCTCGATCAACGGCATCGGCGAGCGCGCCGGCAACTGCGCGATCGAGGAACTGGTGATGGCGCTGAAGGTGCGCAACGCCTTCTACAACTTCGACACGAACATCGACGCGCGGCGCATCGTGCCGACCTCGCAGCTGCTGTCGCGGCTGGTCGGCATGCCGGTGCAGCGCAACAAGGCGGTGGTCGGCGCGAACGCGTTCGCCCACGAGTCCGGCATCCACCAGCACGGCATGCTGCGCCACCGCGGCACCTACGAGATCATGCGCCCGCAGGACGTGGGCTGGCCGGACACGCAGATGGTGCTGGGCCGCCACAGCGGTCGCGCCGCGGTCGAGGCGCGCCTGCGTGCGCTCGGCTACTGGCTGGAGGACGACGAACTGGCCGCGGTGTTCGAACAGTTCAAGGCGCTGTGCGAGAAGCAGCGCGTGGTCACCGACAGCGACCTGCAGTTGCTGATGCACGACGACGCCAGCGGCAACCAGGGCTACCGCCTCGCCTCGATGACGATCAACGACGGCGGCGCGCGCACCGGCGACATCCGCGCCAGCGCCACGGTCGAACTGTCCGATCCGAACGGCGAGCGCTTCACCGAGACCGCCAACGGCGACGGCCCGGTCGATGCGCTGTTCTCGGCGCTGGCCGCGGCCACCGGCGTCGACCTGGTGCTGGAAAGCTACCAGGTGCACAGCGTCGGCCTCGGCGCCGACGCGCGCGGCGAGGCCAACCTGAGCGTGCGCTACGGCGACGAGGAATACGACGGCACCGGCACCAGCAAGGACGTGATCGAGGCCAGCGCGCTTGCCTGGCTCGACGTGGCCAACCGCATCCTGCGCGAACGCAACGCCGTCCGCGCCGGCGGCGTGATCGCCGCCGCCTGACTTCCGCTCCCTCCTCCGTTCCGCGGAGAGGGCAGGGGTTGGGGGTGCGTGGCCGGCGATGGAAACCATCGTCCCCGCCTGTCCCCGTCCCGGCCTTCCCCCGCAAGCGCGGGAAGCGACGTAAACCATCACCCATCCAGACCTTTTCCATGACTTCCGCCCCACGCACCCTGTTCGACAAACTCTGGGACGCCCACGTCGTCGTCCCCGAAACCGACTCCGCCCCGGCGGTGCTGTACATCGACCTGCACCTGATCCACGAGGTCACCTCGCCGCAGGCCTTCGCCGAGCTGCGCGCGCGCGGGCTGAAGCCGCGCCGCCCGGACCGCACCAAGGCGACGATGGACCACTCGACGCCGACGCTGCCGGCCGGCCCGGACGGCAGGCTGCCGTACTACACCAAGGCGTCGGAGACGCAGGTCGAGACGCTGGCGCGGAATTGCGCCGAGTTCGGCATCGAGCTGTTCGACATGGGCTCGGCCGGCCGCGGCATCGTCCACGTGATCGCGCCGGAGCAGGGCTTCACCCAGCCGGGCATGACCATCGTCTGCGGCGACAGCCACACCAGCACGCACGGTGCGTTCGGTTCGCTCGCGTTCGGCATCGGCACCAGCGAGGTCGGCCACGTGCTGGCCACGCAATGCCTGCTGCAACGCAAGCCGAAATCGATGTCGATCACCGTCGAAGGCGAGCTGGCCCCGGGCGTCGGCGCCAAGGACGTGATCCTGCACGTCATTGGCGCCATCGGCGTCAACGGCGGCACCGGCCACGTCATCGAGTACCGCGGCTCGACGATCCGCGCGATGGACATGGAACAGCGCATGACCCTGTGCAACATGTCGATCGAGGCCGGCGCCCGCGCCGGCATGGTCGCGCCGGACGAAACCACCTTCGAATACGTCCGCCGCACCCCGCACGCGCCGGCGGATTTCGACGCGGCGGTGGCGGGGTGGAGGCGGCTGCGCACGGACGATGGCGCGAAGTTCGATGCCGAAGTCGTCATCGACGCGAAGGACATCCGCCCGACCCTGACCTGGGGCACGCACCCGGGTACCGCGATCGCGGTGGACGAGCCGATTCCCGCGGCCGGCGACGCGGCGGCGAAGAAGGGCCTGGACTACATGCATTTCGACGCGGGGCATCCGCTCGAAGGCACCCCGGTCGACGTGGTCTTCGTCGGCTCCTGCACCAACGGCCGCCTGCGCGACTTGCGCGAGGTCGCGGCGGTGCTGAAGGGCCGCAAGGTCGCGCCGAACGTGCGCATGCTGGTCGTGCCGGGCTCGGAGATCGTCAAGCGCGAGGCCGAGGCCGAGGGCATCGACCGCATCGTCCGCGAGGCCGGCGCCGAGTGGCGTGAGCCGGGCTGCTCGATGTGCATCGCGATGAACGGCGACCTGGTTGCGCCGGGGCAGTTGGCGGTCAGCACCAGCAACCGCAATTTCGAGGGGCGCCAGGGCCCCGGTTCGCGCACGCTGCTGGCCTCGCCGCTGAGCGCAGCGTGGGCGGCGGTCAATGGCAAGGTCAGCGATCCGCGCGAGTTGTTCGCCGAAAAGAAGGCGGTGGCGTGATGGCCCAGCACCACAGCGATACGGCCGCCGCGGTGGCCTTCCAGTCCGACATCGCCCGCGCGCTGTCGCGCCGCGCCGCCGACATGCCGCTGCATTCGCAGGTGCAGGCGAATAAGGGCGGTTCGGCATCCGTTCCGCCGAAGAAGAAAAAGGCCAAAGGAAAGGTTAAATGAGCGGCTTCCGCGAACTGAAATCGAAGAGCGTCGTGCTGGCGCAGACCAACATCGACACCGACCAGATCATCCCCGCGCGCTTCCTGTCGACGACCGAACGCGCCGGCCTGGGCAAGAACGCGTTCAACGACTGGCGCTGGCAGGCCGACGGCTCGCCGAACCCCGACTTCCCGTTCAACCAGCCGCAGAACCGGGGCCGCTCGATCCTGCTCGCCGGCCGCAACTTCGGTTGCGGTTCCTCGCGCGAGCACGCGCCGTGGGCGCTGACCGACCTCGGCCTGCGCGCGATCGTGTCCAGCGAGATCGCCGATATCTTCCGCAGCAACTCGCTGAAGAACGGCCTGCTGCCGATCGTGCTCGACGAGGCCGACGTGCGGGCGCTGATGCGGCGTCCCGACGACGAGCTGACCGTGGACGTGGCCGCGCGCGAACTGCGCACGCCGGATGGCCGCGTGTATTCGTTCCCGCTCGACGGCTTCTCGCAGACCTGCCTGCTGGAAGGCGTCGACGAGCTGGGCTACCTGCTCGCGCGCGCCGACGCGATTTCGCAATACGAACAACAACGCCAATAACCGGCTCCCCCCTGCATCCGTAGGGGAGGAGGCAAGAACGGGAAGCCACATGCAAGCCAACATCGTCGTACTGCCCGGCGACGGCATCGGTCCGGAAGTCACCGCCGCCGCGATCGCCGTCCTCAACGAAGTCGCCAGGCGCCGCGGCCACGGGTTCGCCTTCGCCGAACACGACATCGGCGGCATCGCCATCGACCGCCACGGCGATCCGCTGCCAGCCGCGACGCTGGAAGCGTGCAAGCGCGCCGACGCGGTGCTGCTCGGCGCGGTCGGCGGGCCGAAGTGGTCGGACCCGAACGCGAAGGTTCGCCCGGAACAGGGCCTGCTCGCGCTGCGCAAGGGCCTGGGCCTGTACGCCAACCTGCGTCCGGTCAGGCCGCACCCGGCCGCGCTCGGCGCTTCGCCGATCAAGGCCGAGCTGCTGCAGGGCGTCGACATCGTCGTCGTCCGCGAACTGACCGGCGGCATCTACTTCGGCGACAAGACCCGCACCGCGACCGCCGCCAGCGACCTGTGCGCGTACTCGGTCGCCGAGATCGAGCGCGTGGTGCGCAGTTCGTTCCGCCTCGCGGAACGGCGCAAGGGCCGCGTCACCTCGGTCGACAAGGCCAACGTGCTGGAAACCTCGCGGCTTTGGCGCGACGTCGCCGCGCGGATCGGCCGCGAGGAATTCCCGGGCGTGGAGCTGGAGCACCAGCTGGTCGATTCGATGGCGATGCACCTGCTGGCCAAGCCGCGCGAGTACGACGTGATCGTCACCGAGAACATGTTCGGCGACATCCTGACCGACGAGGCCTCGATGCTGGCCGGCTCGCTCGGCCTGCTGCCGTCGGCCTCGCTCGGCGACGGCAGCATCGGCGTGTACGAGCCGATCCACGGCTCGGCGCCGGACATCGCCGGCAAGGGCGTGGCGAATCCCTACGCGACGATCCTCAGCGCGGCGTTGCTGCTGCGGCATTCGCTCGGCCTGCACGACGAAGCCGGGCAGGTCGAGGACGCGGTGGGCAAGGCGCTGGACGACCGGCAGTTCACCGCCGACCTCGGCGGCAGGCTCGGTACCGCCGAGGCGACGCAGGCGGTGCTGCAGCGCCTGTAACCGCGGGGGCGCGTCGCGCCCCACGGTGTCGCGTATGCGATGATTCCGCGCGCATCCGTGGAGGGACGCGATGGAAAAGCGCTACATCCTGGCCATCGACCAGGGGACGACCAGCTCGCGCGCGATCCTGTTCGAACACGACGGCACGGTGGCCGGCGTCGCCCAGCGCGAGTTCACGCAACTGTTCCCGCAACCGGGCTGGGTCGAGCACGACCCGCGCGAGATCCTCGCCAGCGTGCACGCGACCATTGCCGAGGTGCTGACCCGCGCGCAGGTCGCTTCCGCGCAGATCGCCGGCATCGGCATCACCAACCAGCGCGAGACCACGGTGGTCTGGGACAGGAACACCGGGCAGGCGATCCACAACGCGATCGTCTGGCAGTCGCGGCAGACCGCGGGCATCTGCGAGCGGTTGAAGGAGGACGGGTACGACGGACCCGTGCGCGACCGGACCGGCCTGCTGGTCGACGCCTACTTCTCCGGCACCAAGGTCAAGTGGATCCTCGACCACGTGCCGGGCGCGCGCGGAAAGGCCGAACGTGGCGAACTGCTGTTCGGCACCATCGACAGCTGGCTGCTGTGGCACCTGTCGGAAGACCGCACGCACGCGACCGATTACAGCAACGCTTCGCGCACGCTGATGTACGACATCCACCGGCGCGAATGGAGCCCGCAGCTGCTCGACATGCTCGGCGTGCCGGCATCGATGCTGCCGGAGGTCCGCGCCAGCAGCGGCGTGTTCGCGCACACCGCGAGCGACGGCGTGCTGTCGCGCCGCGTGCCGATCTGCGGCATCGCCGGCGACCAGCAGGCGGCGCTGTTCGGCCACGCCTGCTTCGAGCCGGGCATGGCCAAGAACACCTACGGCACCGGCTGCTTCCTGCTGATGAACACCGGCGACAAGGCGGTGCGCTCGGACAACGGCCTGCTGACCACGCTGGCCTGGGGCATCGGCGGCGAGGTCGAGTACGCGCTGGAGGGCAGCATCTTCGTCGCCGGCTCGGCGGTGCAATGGCTGCGCGATGGGCTGCGCATGCTCGGCCGCGCCAGCGACACGCGCGACTACGCGGAACGCGCGCCGTCGAACGAAGGCGTGTATTTCGTGCCCGCCTTCGTCGGCCTCGGCGCGCCGTACTGGCGCAGCGACGTGCGTGGCGCGATGTTCGGCCTGACCCGCGGCACCACCAAGGAAATCTTCATCCGCGCGGTGCTCGAGTCGATGGCCTACCAGAGCCGCGACGTGCTCGACGCGATGCAGGCCGACGCGGGCATCCGGCTGAAGGCGCTGCGCGCCGACGGCGGCGCGATCCGCAACGATTTCGCCGCGCAGTTCCAGGCCGACATCCTCGACGTCGCGGTCGAGCGGCCGAAGAACGCCGAAACCAGCGCGTGGGGCGCGGCTTGCCTGGCCGGGCTGGCGGCCGGTTTCTGGGAAAGCCGCGAGGAACTCGCGGCGCAGCGGCAGGTCGAGCATCGCTTCGAGCCGCAGATGGATGCCGGGAAACGCGAAGCGTTGTATGCCGGCTGGGAGCGTGCGGTGCAGGCGACGCTGGCTTTCACGGTCTGATCCGTGCCGCCGTTCTTCCTCTCCCCTTTGCGGGAGAGGGAAAGCGCGCGGCATACGAGGAAGAGGGGACGGCTTCTCACGCGAAGCTCACTGCGTTCGCGTCCCCCATCCGGCGCTACGCGCCACCTTCTCCCGCGGGGGGGGGG